>OEKN01000051.1_pt1 | contig 45421 bp, 66 predicted proteins | sample 1503361 | NCBI WGS metagenome assembly OEKN01 (sample SAMEA104379592, study PRJEB20068) | metagenome | biome: 1000743; feature: 77; material: 1998 | place: USA | collected 2012 | depth 25 m
GGGATGGCCACGCCACTCCCGACCGCGGTTCGGGCGGGCGAGGGCGTTATTCCAGGCGCCCCGCGCTTCATGCGCACGACGCCGACCGCCGAGCAGATGGCGAAAATCGGCAACAAGCAGTTCGAGAACCTGCGCCAGATGCCTATTGACTATTCGCCGGTCGCGCTCAAGAATTGGAGCATCGCGACTGAGCAGAAGTTGAACGATCGGGGCTTCTCCGATGTTACCGACCCGGAAGTCGTTGCCACACTCCGCAAGCTCCAGAAACTGCCCAAGGGTGTCGTCTCCGTCACCCCCAACAATATCATCGCCCTCCGACAGTCTCTCCAGCATATCGCAGAGAATCCCGACAAGCGAGCGGCGGCCAAGTCGGCAATATCGGCACTGGACGAGTTCATTTCCGCAGCTCCTGGTCAAGGGGCTGTTTCTGGACCTGGCGGTGCTTTTGCTGCGGCATATGATACGGCGCGTCAGAACCGCGCGGCAGCATTCCGCTCCGACGAACTCGGCACTAAGCAAGCCGTCGCCGAGTGGCGTGCTTCCAGCGCCAACTCCGGTAAGAATCTTGGCAACACCCTCCGACAGCGCGCTACCGATCTCCTGGCCCAGGACAAAAAATCAGGCGGAACTGTCCTCCAGGGCTGGTCGCAGGGAGAGCGCGACGCCCTCGAAGCCATTGTAAAGGGCACTGCCAGCAAGAACGCTGTACGCGAAATTAGCAATCGACTTGCGGGCGGCGGCGGAGTCGGGAGTTCTGTGCTGATGGGTGGCGCAGGCGCCGCCGGCTATGCGCTCGGTGGGCCAGTAGGTGCTGCCATCGGCACCTCCCTGCCGCTCATGGCGGGTGCCGGCACGCGTAAGCTCTATAACAACATGATGACGAAGGCTGTCGACCGGCTCGAAGAAATGCTGTTGCAGCGCACGCCGGAATTTCAGGGTCGAAAGGGCGTCGTGGTGCCCGACAATCCGCGCGAATTGATGACCTTGCTGCGCGCTGCGCTGCTGACTCAGCCGCCGCAGAAGCCAGTCACCGCTGATCAGTTTTATCTGTCTGCGAAGCAGCAGCGGGAGGCTCGGCAGGCTGCGAATGAGAAGATGCGCCGCGGCTTGCAATGATCTCGGCGCGGATTTCTTCCTCCAGGGTGACGCCGAAGCGCTTCGCCTGCTTGCGGTTACTGTAACTGCACCACCAGAGGAAGCCGCCAGTGCCCAACGCGATGAGGCCAACCCAGACCCATTCCATGGCTGGGAATGTGGCCTTGACGACACACGGATGCAACTAGGAGAACTTTAGAATGCCTCCAGACGATAACGCCTCGCAGGTAACGCCGCGCTCGGAAGTCGCCAACGCTTTGGGCGGTGCCTCGCCATCAATGGTGCCCGATGCCGGGGCAACCCAGCAGGCCGACGCCGCGCAGTTCCCGGAGCCGGTCTACACGCCGGACGCTTGGGCAAAGCAGACGTTCAACCCGGATGCGCCGGCCGAGGGGGCCGCCGCGCCCCTAGGGCAGCCCGCCACGGCTGAAGTGAAGGCACCGCCGCCGCAGGGCTTCGTCCCGCAGCAGGCCCTTGCCGAGGCCCGCGCGGAAGCCAAGGCGGCTTCCGAGAAGATCGAGCGCATGAACCAGCGCTTCGAGGATACCATCCGCCTCTTGCAGGGCCGCATGGGTGGTCAAGACCATCCGCAGTCCGCCGCACAGGCTCCCGCTCTGCCGGACGCGGAGCAGGAGCCTGTCAAACACATGCAGGCCCGGTTCGACCGGTTGGAACAGGCGTTCAACCAGATGGTTGGCATGCAGCAGCAGAACGTCGGCCAGCAACAGGCCGTGCAGACGATCCAAGCTGCTGAAATGGCGTTCAAGGCTGATCACGCCGACTATGACATGGCCCTGAACCACGTCCGGGCCAAGCGCACCCGCGAACTCACGGGCACGCTCGGCCTCAATCCGCAGCAGGCCGCCCAAGCCTTGGCCCAGGAGGAGATGATGATCGCCGGCAATGCCATCCGCCGCGGCGACAACCCGGCCTCCGTCATGTACAAGCTGGCGCAGGAATGGGGTTTCGGGGCGACCAACGGCAATGGGGCTACGCCACAGGCCGCGCAGCAGACAGCCGCCGCCGCCGAGAAGATTGCTGCGGCGCAAAACGGAGTCGCCAACGCCAAGACGCTCGGCAACGTGCAGGGTCAATCGGCATCCGCCGGGATGACCCTGGAAGCCCTGGCGGATCTCGACGATCCCGCCGCCTTCAGCAAGGCGTTCGACAAACTGATGAACGGCCAGCGCTCGGCCAAGAGCCAGCTACCGGGCGGCCTCTTCCGGGGCCGTTGACAACGATTCGCAGCTAGCCTATCCTGCCGCCTGCCCCATCCGCCTCCTACGGGCTTCGGAACGTAGGGGTGCCGATAAGCGGGCGTCCTGGGTGACCCAGCGTTAGAGGTCACGGCGCCGCCGAGCCATACGGGCGTTCGCGTATAACCTCCGCGACAAAGGTTCCGCAAGCCGATCATCGATCGGCCATGCACGGAGCCGGCTATGGCCAACACAAATTTCCCGCTGAACCACCCGCTTGCGAACAAGCTGTGGTCGCGAAAGCTGTTCTACGAAGCGCTCAAGCAGACCTATGCCTACAAGTTCATGGGCACGGGCGACAACTCGCTCTGCCAGATCCTCGAAGATACGCAGAAGGGACCGGGCGACAAGATCACCTGGGGCCTTCGCCTCCAGCTCACGGGCCGCGGCCAGACCGGCGACAACGGCCTGGAGGGCAACGAAGAGGCGATGCAGTTCTTCAACGATGCGGTGCTCATCGACCAGCAGCGCCACGCCATCCGCACCGCCGGCCGCATGTCGGACCAGCGCGTGCCGTATGAGCTGCGCGAGGAGGGCCGTCAGGCGCTCCAGGACTGGTGGGCGAATCTCGTCGATACTGCGTTCTTTAACCAGCTCTCCGGCAACCTGGCGCAGTCCGATACGGCCTACACCGGCAACAATGCCACGCTGGCGGCTGATACCAACCACCTGCTGATCGCAGGCCTGGCCGGCGGCACGTCGGAGAACTCCATTTCCGGCGGCGCGGCCTCGCTGACGCAGTGTTTCCGCCTGCGTGAGATCGACCGTGCCGTGAACCTCGCCCGTACGGGTGCCATTCCGATCCGCCCGATCATGGTGGACGGCAACGAACGCTACGTCTGCTTCATCCACGAAAACAGCCTCTACCAGCTCCGCCAGGACGCCTCGAACAACTTCGGTCCCGGCTGGGAGCAGATCCAGATCGCGGCCATGCAGGGCGGACAGGTGAGCAATAACCCGATCTTCACGGGCGCCGTCGGCATGTATAACAACACCATCCTGCATGTCTCGGCGCGCATTCCGACGCTGATCAGCGCGTCGGCGATTACCGCCACGGACGGCCGCCGCAACATCTTCTGCGGCGCTCAGTCGCTGGCTCTTGCCTTCGGGCAGGGCTACGGCCCGAGCAAGATGTCGTGGGTCGAGAAGCGTTTCGACTACGACAATCAGCTTGGCGTCGCCGCCGGCATGATCTGGGGCATGAAGAAGGCGCAGTTCAACACCGATGGCACGGCGCGCGACTTCGGGACGATCGTCATCCCGTCGTATGCGCCGGCCGTGACGTAAGGAGGTCGCATCCATGGCAACTTTCACGGCACTTGGCGCTACCACGATGCAGCCTCTCGGCCATCATGTCGGCGTGCAGACCTTTACCTGCACCTACTCGCTGGGGACAATCGCCTCGGCCGGCGATCAGGTTCTCATGGGCCGCATCGCTGTCGGTTCCCGCGTGCTGGGAATCGTCGCGAACGCTGCCGCAGGAACGGGCAACGTCGATTCTGTGTGGGCCTTCGGCTATACGGGTTCGCTCTCGGCCTTCGGCTCTCTCTCGTTCGCCGCTGGCGTATCCTTCCTCACGAAAGGTGTGGCAAGGGACATCACCAAATCCGACGATGCGACCCCACGCTATGTGGACCTCATCGCCACGGTTCAGTCGGTCACTTCGGCTTCGGCGACCGGCAAGATTTCGCTGACGGTGTTCCTCACCAATGACATCGTGGGGACCAACTTCGGCGGCGGTGTGTGATCTGACGCTCCCCTCGCGCGTCACAACCTGGCCCGGCCTTTGCGCCGGGCCTTTTCTTTTGGAGAAACAATGGCGTTGATGACCAAGGATGTCGGATTCATCCCCGAGCACTATCGGGGCGCCCGGCAACTGCATATCGAGGGCAGGTTCCCCGAGGCCGAGGCGGCATACAGCGTAGCGCTGAATCAGACGCCCGAAGACTTCCTGCTGCTGTTCTTCGCCGGCACCCTGTTCATGCAGACCAAGCGCTATGGCTTGGGCCTGACGGTCCTGTTCCGCTCGGTCGAACTCAATCAGCAGGTGCCGGAAGTCTTCAACAATCTCGGCATGTGCCTGAAGAACATGGGCCGCCATGCCGAGGCCATGCTGGCGTTCCAACGCGCCATCAGGATCAAGCCGGAGGCCGATTACTACAACAACGTCGCCTCGATGCTGATCAATACGGCGACCGCGCAGAAGTGCCTGGATGCCTGCAACAATGCGGTCCACATGGAGCCTAACCATCCCCAGGCGCAATGGAACAAGGCGCTGGCGCATCTGGAACTCGGCCAGTGGAAGCAGGGCTGGGAGGGTTATAAGTGGGGATATCGCGCCATGGGGCGCGCGAACCGCCAGTACGATGCCACGAATTGGGACGGCAAGCCCGTTGGAACCCTCGTGGTGTTCGGGGAGCAGGGCATCGGCGATGAGCTGCTGTTCAACACCATCCTGCACGAAGCCTATGAGCGCGCCGATCAACTGATCATCGATTGTCATCCACGCTTGCTGGAAATGTTTCAGCGGTCCTTCCCGAAGGCGCATGTCTACGGGACGCGCAAGCAGCTCAATATCGAGTGGTTCTACAAGTACGAGCGCATCGACGCGAAGTGCTCGATTGCCGATCTGCCCAGGCTGTTCCGCAACACCGACGGCAGCTTCCCCGATGGCAAGTATCTCCTGACCGATCCGAACCGCGATGGCCAGGCCAGGGCATGGCTGAAGACGCTGCCGCCGGGGTTCAAAGTCGGCATCTCCTGGCAGGGCGGCACGCCGGCCACGCATACGGAGTTCCGCTGCATCGCCCCGCCGGCATTCCAGCCGCTGTTCAACGTTCCAGGCGTTACCTGGGTCAATTTGCAGTACGGCGATAACTCGCAGAAGGTGGCCGACGCGATCCGGCAGGATCACGGCATCACCATTCATACGAACAAGCCGCTGATCGATGACTTCGACAGCCTGACCTCGCTCGCGGGACAGTGCGATCTGGTGATTTCGGTCGATCAGTCGCTGGTCTGGCAGTGCGGCGCCATCGGCAAGGAATGTTGGGTTCTGATGCCGGATCGCACGTCCTGGCGCTTCCCGCATCGGTTCGGCGCCCGCACGCCCTGGGCCGCCAGCCTGCGCCTGTTCCGGCAGGAGCCGGGCCGGTGGGAATGGGGCCATGTTATTCAGAACGTCCAGAATTCGCTGATTGAACGGATAGGTCAGGATGTGCTAATGCAAGAGGCCGCCGAATGACCCATATCAGCGACAGCTACCGCGAACTGAACGCCGAGCTTCATGACCGGCGGCCGGATTACGGCGCCGGCGGCCATCGCTACAGCGACATGGCCATCGGAATGCTCGTGCAGTCGGAGAGCAAGACGTTTCTCGACATCGGCTGCGGCAAGGATACGTTGCGCAAGGCCATGCGACAGGAGTTGCTGAAGCTTGGCATGTTGGATCGCTTCGCGCTCCATGTCTATGACCCGGCACTCCTGGAACATTCCGCCGAACCGCTACCGGCGGATGTCGTATTTGCGACCGACGTTGCCGAGCATATCGAGCCGGAGCATGTCGAGGACTGGCTGCGGTTCTTCGCCTCGAAGACCAAGAAGCTATGGTTCATGACGGTGGCGACGCGCCCGGCGGTGAAAGTGCTGGCGGACGGCCGCAACGCGCATCTGTCGATTCATCCCTGGCTGTGGTGGGCCGAGAAGATCGACGCAATCATGCCGATCAACACCATCAACGTGCTCGGGCCAATGGAAGTGCACTTCTATGGGGCGAAGCAAAATGGCAACGGATTGGCGCGAGATCATTGAACGGGAAGAGCGGCGTAACTGGATTGTCGAGCCGTTCCTGTTCTGGCTTCCTTATCTCGCATATGGCGCGTTGCTGACTATCGCCTTGGAGTTGCTCCGAGGCCACGGCCCCGCATGGGCATGGATGCTTTTTGGATTCGTCATCGCGCTCGGACAGGGCGCGGCAAAGCTTATCGCAAAGCGAGGTAAACGCTGATGGCGCTCGGATACAATAGCGGCGTGCAGGGCATGGGCAGCGCATCCGGTATGACGTTGCAGGAGCAGCTGCAACGGCTCTATGCGATGAGCCAGGCACTGCGGCAGCAGAGCGGCTTCGGTGCTCAGCCCATGCAGGGCGGGATGCAGACGGGCATGCAATCCTATCAGCCGCAGGTGCAGCCGATGCAACCCACGCCGATGCCGCAGTCTCAGGGTCAGCAGCAAGACCCGATGCAGCAGATGATGAGCATGCTCCCGATGATGATGATGATGGGCAAGGGCATGCCGAGCCTCGGCCGCAGCGGTGGAATGCAGCCGGGCATGATCGGCACCATTCCGGGGATCTACTAATGCGCAATATCTTCATCGGCTACGACCACCGTCAGCAGCTCAGCTACAACGTGCTGTCGAGCAGCATCCTGCGACACGCGACCGAACCGGTTTCGATCAATCCGCTGAAGCTCGACACGCTGCCGATCAAGCGGCAGGGCCTGACGCCGTTCACGTTCAGCCGCTTTCTGGTCCCCTGGCTCATGGACGGCAAGGGCTGGGGTCTGTTCATGGATTCGGACATGCTCTGCCTAGCCGACATCTGCGAGCTGTTCCGCATGGTCGAACGCGACAAGGAACCCAAGGCCGTGTACGTCGCCAAGGTGCCGGCGCGGTTCGAGTGGGCGGCCATGATGATGTTCAACTGCGCGCATCCGGCGAACGCACGCCTGACGCCGACGTTCATCGAGCAGGGCGAGCGGCTGCACACCATCCAATGGCTCGACGACGAGCTGATCGGAGAACTCCCGCGTGAGTATTGTCATACCGTGTTCTATGACCTCCCGCGTACCGATGCGAAGATCGTGCACTACACGGCGGGCATCCCGATCTTCCCGGAAACCACCGGCTGCGAATACACGCAAGAGTACGCGCAAGAACTCCAGCAGATGGGATCGATCGCGCTCTGGGAAGAGCTGATGGGCCGGTCGGTCCACACCAAGCGCGTTCGCGAATTCATGGCCCAGCGTGACGGCGGGGTCAATTCGGTCGCCGCCATGCTCGGCGGTCAGCAGCAAGCGGCAAGTTTTCCAAGGTAAGGAGAGAGAGATGGCTTCAGGAACTCGAAAGGCACCCTACACGAAGACCCGCCAAGGGTCGCATCCCGGCAAGCCCAAGTCGTCCAGCGGTTCGCATACCAAGACGCCCACGGTCGGCCGCATGTCGAGCATGCCGGCGCACGGCGGAACCAAGAAGGGCGGCTGCTAGTCCGTGGCTACCTACGGCGCCATGCAGGCCCGCATCGCCCGCGAGATCAAGCGCAGCGGCCTGACGACGGACATCCAGGCGGCGATACAGACGGCGATCCGTGCCTACGAAACGCGGCCGTTCTACTTCAACCAGGGCCGCGCCACGCTGAACACGGTTGCGACCGTCAAAATCTACGGCCTGCCGAGCGATCCGACAGCGGCTGCTGGGGTGTTCAAGAAGATGCGCTTTCTGCGGCTGCAGCGTAGCGGCTCCAGTTGGCAGGAACTTCTGGAATATACCCGTGACGAAGCGCTGAACGCGGATACGAACGATAACCTGACGGGCGTCCCCGATCATTATTTCGTGGAGTTCCTGCCGAAGACGACGCCGGACAACGATCGCGCCACCGTCGGACAGCTCTGGCTGCTGCCGATCCCCAACGACAGCTTCACGCTGGAATTGCATTACTTCCGTGAGATGGGGCCGCTATCCGACAATGGCGACGAAAACGTATGGACGAATGAAGCCGAGGCCCTGATCCGCTGCCGGGCCAAGCGCGAACTCTATACCCATGTCATCCGCGATGTTGGCGAGGCGCAGAAGTTCACGATGGCGGAACAGGATGCGCTCCGCGATATATCGCGTCTGAACACCATGGCGCGGGCACCTGGGCGCCTGCAAGCGAATTGGTAGTGCGCGGTGGCCGGTGCAACCGCACCGCTCCTGTGTCCGGTATCGGTCACGGGAAGCACCATCAATGTCTCCGCGTTCGTCGCTGATCCGAACAATGCCGGCGCGGGCATCCAGAATGCGCTGAACGCTCTCGCGAGCGGCGGGAACAATATCCTGTCGTTTACGGCCGGCGTTACCTACATCGTCAATTCGTTCCCGACGATCACCGGCAAGAACGGCTGGAAGATCGTCGGCAACGGAGCGACGATCAAAGCCGCCAACGGACTGGCCGTTTCCTTCGGCAACCATCAGCTGAAGATCACGACCTGCACGGATTGGGTCGTCGATACGCTGTATTTCGACGGCAACCGGGCCAATCGGTCGGTTGCCGAGCAGGAAGGACATCCGGTCGGCGTCTACGATTGCGACCGGGGGTCGTTTCTTTCCTGCCGGTTCGACAACTCGCCGGGATCTGACGGCATACAGCTCAGCGGCATCGGGACGCAGGAGGCTGACCCGACCAAGTTCTGCACGGACATCCTGCTGTTCAACTGCAGCTCGGATAATTGCTATCGCGGCGGTCTCTTTGTCCGCAATGCCTACAACGTGCAGGTCCGCGGCGGCAGCTATACGAATGCCAACGGGACGGCGCCGGAATTCGGGATCGCCATCGAGCCTAACGTCGGATCGGGCGGCGGTTCGGATGCCTGCCGCGACATCCTGATCGAAGGCGTTACGTTCAGCGGCAACAAGGGCGTGCACGTCTATTGCAGCCAGACCGTTCCGGTGCGGCGCGTCACGATGAAGGGCTGCCGGCTCAATGCCACCGGCCCGGATGATTCCGGCAACAACGCCGCCGGATTCAGTTGGGGCGGCGGTGCCTTCGATGGTTGGGTAACGGGGAATACGTTCGAGAACATCACCACCATTATGCGGGCGGTGATCAACGTTCAAGGAGGGTTCGTCGCTGGCGATGCCAGCGGGCTGGTCGTGGAGAACAATTCGTTCAACACGATGAATGCTGCCTTTTCCATCATCTACGTGCATAGCGCGTCGGGTGCTGGAAACATCATTCGGAACAACACCGGGTTTGCGCTCAGCGATACCTTCGTCGTCAATGACGGCACGGCATCGGTCAGCAACAACACGACGGTTGGGGCGAGGACCGATCCTAGTCCGACCCCGCCTACCTCTACCTCGCTCAGCCATTGCGTCGTCGGCGGGGGCGCTCGCGGGATCGCGTATATCGAAACCTCGACCAGGGCGACCGTCACGAACAACACGACGCCGCAGAACGTCCTTCGCCTCTCGCATGTGCCGGCGTCGAATACGACATGGTGGTATCTCGGCTGCGGTATCCTCGACAATAGCGTGGAGAACGCCAACAGCGTCTTCGCGAGACTTAATCAGAACACGCAGGCGGCGCTGTTCGGACAGGTTAAATTCCCGTGCCGGGATATTACCGACCGGACCACGCTCATGTTCATGGGCCGCCAAGCCTATGGCGCATCGGTAACGACCAACAACATCGATCTGGATATATGGACGACCGGAGCGGAAACGGTCGGCTTCGACAAGGCTCGCATTCTCGGCTTACAGCAGACGAGCAATGATCAATGGGCGTCCGATGATGCGCAGACGGACAATGCTACGACGACGTTTGTCGATAAGCTGACGCTTGCCGGTACGTTCGTCGGAAACTATCTACTGATATTCACGGCCGAAACGAAGGGCGACGCGGCGGAATCGATCCAGATACGCGCCACCGATGGCGCGACGACCTGGGGCGATGCCACCTATACGATGATTGAGACCGGCTTGAGCCGGTTCCGCACCTGGAGCACGGCTGTCCGGCTCACACTTGCCGGCGCGAAGACGTTCAAAATCCAGTTCCGCAATGCGGTGAATAGCGGCGCCCTCGCTTGCCGGAATGCCCGCATCGCGGCTCTCTATCTCGACAGCTTCCGCGCGCAATACTATAGCGAGGCGCGGTCGCGGACGACCACGACATCGGTTTCGCTGCAGGACAAGGTGACGCTGACGCAGGTAACGGGCATCGGCGATCATCTCGCAATCGGCGGCGCGATACTGGATGGCAACAGCAATACCCTGAGCACGCTCGCCGATCTGGAGCGAGATGCCGTAGCGCAATCGACGCATAGAGAGGAGGTCAGGAATTCCGGCGAGAAGGCGCCATTTTTCACGTTCCGCAAGGAGAACCTGACGGCAGCTTCGCATACCTGGAAGACCCGTTTCGACTCCGAAACCGCGGCCCTGACGACGGGCATTGCGGAAAGCTTCATCCAGGTCATCGATCTGAACCCGTTCATCCTGACGGCCGGAATGGATGCGGTCGTAAACGCCTCCGGTCTATTGAAAGCATCGCTGGATAGCAAGATCGCGGCCCGGACGACCAAGGCTGGCAGTCTGGACGCCAAGATACTGCATCAGATGACGCTGGCGGGGTCTTTGCATGCGGTTATCGTCGGGGCGGCGACGCTGACGAAGACGGCGACTATCGATGCGATCCTGAAAAAGACCTATGCGCCGACAGCCTCTGCGAATGCGATCCTGCAAAACGCGCTGACGAAGACCGGGAGCCTGGATGCGCGCTTGCAGGGGGCCGTGCCGATCACCTGCCAGATGGATGCGGACCTGGCGGGACCGCGCCGGGCCTCGCTCGATGCCGTCATTGCCGCTCAGAGTTCGACAGGTCAATCGAAGGGCGCCCGGCTCGATGCTCTCTTGATCAAGAAGCTCTGGGACAGTCCGACGGCGAACATCTCGATCTGGGTCGGCGCCTCTGCAAGCAGGAATTGACATGGCGTGGACAATACAATCGGATTGGATATCCCAGGCCGTAAAGAGTTCCGGTGCGGCTATGACAATCTCCGTGAATGCCGGAGGAGGACTGACCATCAGTTCAATCGGGATAGTAAGAATCGCGGCGGATAATCTCGCGACTGTAGCAGGTGAAACAAACGATATAATCGGCGTTACTGATTCCGCCGGGAATGTCTACCAAAAGCTCTACGAATATACGCAAGCAAATGGGGCAGCCGGCGACGGTGCAACGCTCGGTTTATTTATCACTCAAGCAACGGGAAATCTATCCACTGGCGGCAGTACCGTAACCGTAAGCTTCAGCGCGGCGGTGACGAGCAAAGTTGTTCTTGCCTCCAATCTGCTCATTGGCAATGGCAATATTATTACTATCGCAAGCCGTATCGATGCGAAAGTCGGTGGCGCGGCGGCAGCATCGCAGCGGATCGCGGGTCTCCCGAGCGGGGAATATTTTTTCGACCACTTCATGGCACTGGAGTGGAGCAATGCGACGTTTAGCCTGACGCCGACCAGTAGCTATCTTAATGGTTGGAACGGTACGGCCGGGGGGGCCGACACTGATAATATCGAGGCAGTCGAAGAATTTCGCATTTTAACGGGGACGGGTGACACCGTAAATTGGACGGTCAATTCCGGCGACCACGCGCAAGTATTCATGGCCCTGAAGGAGGCCGCGCCGAGCTTTACGGTAGCCGGCAACTACGGAGGCGTACATGTCACGCTGAGCGCCGCGACGATCACATGGACCGGGCAGAGTGCGGTTACGGCGAGCAACGGGTTTATCGTGGCCTTCGTGGGCTGCGACAACATGAGTACCGCGGAACTGTCTACCAACTTCGTGACGGCGGTAACGATCGGGGGACAGGCCGCCAGGAAGATCGGGGAATGGACGAATGCCAACGCTGCGACCGGGGCAGGGGCCACGGTGGCGGCGTTTTATCTCAAGCCGACATCCAATCTTGCCACGAGCGCATTGGGAATTGCGACCTTCAGCCCGCAGGCGACCAGAGGAACAGTCAACAGCTTCCGCGGCAACTCGCCGGGGAACCTCTCGCTTGGCGTGCAGACGATAATCGCGAACTCCTACGATAATACGTCGATTGGTGCCCATACGATCACGGCGATGCCATATCGCGAATACATGTTCGTCGGCGGCTTCGCGGGCGAGGAATCGACGGCGGCGGCGTTTACGGAGGCATCGAACTATACGACGGCCGGAACCCGCCAGGGCGGAGGAGGTACGTCGACCTCGGCAATTTCGGTCCATACGGCCTATCGGGTGTTGGCGGGGACGGGTGACACCTACGACCCGGCCACGATCCCGGCCGACTATGCCTCGCTGTACTTCGCCATCTATGCGGCGGCGACGAAGGGTGCCGGAACGCAGGCCGACGCGATCATACAGAAGACGCAGACCCTGATCGCCTCGTCAGATGCGATCCTGAAAAAGACATTGCAGATTGCGGCGTCCCTCGATTCGAAGATCGCGGCGGGAACGACGAAGGCCGCGAGCCTGAACGCCATTATCCAGCATCAGATGACATTGGCGGCATCGCTCAATGCCGTCTTGCAGGGGCAGATATCGAAGGGCGCCAGCCTGGACGCGGCGATCCAGCATCAGATGACGTTGCTGGCTTCGCTCTCGGCCGTGCTCCAGGAGACGATGAGCCTGGCGACCTCGGCCGACGCGAAAATGGCGCGGTTCGTGGCGCTGAGCGCGACGATAGATGCGGTATTTGCGGTAACGGGAAGCGTCATGACCTTGATTGCTTCCCTGGATGCACGGCTTACGGGTTCCTGGGTCGGCGGTACGCCGGTCACGGGAAGCTGGGTTTCGGCCGTGCCGGTATAACGAAGGAGAGACTGATGGCAGCCACGGTGAACATAGTAGAACGGAGCGGTTCCGGCTCGACCTGGACGGCGAAGGACAGCGGAACGGTCCGCTTCAAGAACGCCAACGACTTCAACGTCGACAGCAACAACCCCATGGTCATTCCCGGCTCGGGGTCCGATTGGTCGTTCGAGAAATGGCTGTGCCTGCGCATCGGCGGCACGCGGCCGGCGGACAACATCAGCAACATCCGGGTGTATTCGGATGGCGCCAACGGGTTCGGGACCGGCATCAACGTCTGGGCGCGTTCGGTAGCGGCCTTCTCGTCTCCGGCCGAGCCGACGACGAACACCGGCCTGACGGATTTCTTCACCTTCACGTCCGGCTCGCCCCTGGCCCTGGCCGGCGGTCCCTTCAGCGGCACGTCGAGCTTCGTCGGCTCGCATGTGGTGCTGGCCATGGAAGTCGCCAGCACCGCCACGGTCGGCGCGCTGAGCGTGGAAGCGATCACCTTCCTCTATGACGAAATCTGAGCCGATGGCGGAAGACGATCCGATCAGCGGGCTGCTGAAGCTCGAAGACGGCGAGTTTCTGATTGAACCTGCGGCACCGGATGAACAGCAGATCGCCGTCAAGCTCGGGCAAGCCGTCTATGTTGACCCGCACGAAAACCGCCGCGTGTTCCATCGCGTCGGCATCAAGTTTCCGGGTGGGCGACGGGTGCGTTGGCTGGTCGTCGAACATGGCCAGACCCGCATCTACTTCACCGAGAAGGGCATCATCGTGACGGATAAGGAGCTGAATCCGTGAGCCGTCTCGATAAGCCCATGTTCATGCCGTTCGAGAAATGGTCGCCGGATCTGCCGGAATGGCGCAATCCCGGCGCCATCGTCGCCAAGGGCGTGGTTGCCCGAAACGGCTTCTATGCACCGATTAAGAAGCCGGTCGTGCTGACTGATCCGCTGGCGGATGTAGCCAATGGCTGCGTCGCGGCGAAACGGGCGCTGGATGGGACGGTGTTCAATTACGCCGCCACCCGCTCGAAGCTCTACGAGATGACTTCGGCATTGGGCTGGTCGGAGCGCACGCGTCTGGTCGGCGGCGACTACACGACGACGGACCCCGATCGGTGGGAGTTCGCGCAGTTCGGTGAAACCCTGATCGGCGTAAACGGTTGGGCTGATGATCCGCAATCGATCTCGCTGGGCGATGCGAATTTCGATGCCCTTGCCGGTAGTCCGCCGCGCGCCCGGCATATCGCCGTGGTGCAGAGCTTTGTCGTCTTCGGGAATACCTTCGATACCATCGATGGCACGCGCACATCGCGGCTATGGTGGTCGCCGTTCAACAACGCTGCCGGCCCCTATGTGCCGAGCTTGGCGACGCAATGCAGTTTCCGCGATCTCGTCGGTAGCGGCGGCGCCATCCAGCGCATCATCGGGGGCGAGTATGGGGTGGTCCTTCGGGAGCGATCGCTGGCGCGCATGTCCTATATTGGGCCGCCGGGTGTGTTTCAGCTCGACGAGATCGAAGACAGCCACGGCTGCATCGCGCCGTGGTCGGCGGTCAAATACGGGCGGTTGACGTTCTATCTCTCGGATGACGGCTGGTACGTGTTCGATGGCGCGCAATCCGCTCCCATTGGCCGCGACATCATCGACGATACATTCAAGACGGATTTTCAGTCGAGCTATGCTGGCAATGTCATCGGCTCCGTCGATCCCGTCACGAAGCTGATCCACTTCATCTATCCCGGCGCCGGAGCCAGCGGCGGCGTCCCCAACCGCGACTTGATCCTGAACCCGGCCAACATGCAGTTCACGACGGTCGATTTCAACAACGAGTATGTGACGCCGGTCTATTCCTCGGTTCCCGTTACGACCGACAACGTTGATGCGATCTATGCCAATACCGATGCGCTCGACGGCTTCACGGATGACTCGGCCTATGCCGGCGGTGGTTTGCAACTCGGGTTCTTCAACGACAGCCATGAACTCACGCTCTTGAGCGGCGGCAATCAGCCGGCGCAGATCGATACCGGCGAGCGGCAGTTGAACCCGACCGGCCGGGCCTTCGTGGAAGGCTTGCGGCCGATGTTGGACGCGGCAAGCGGGGTCACAGTCACCGCTTTGGAGCGGGACACGCCCTATCAGACGAGCGTGACGACCGGAGAAAGCGATACCCTGGATGATATCGGAGAGGCGCATCCCCGGTCGGATGCGCGGCTGCATCGCTTCCGCGTCGAGATCGCCGAGGATACGGAATGGCGCAAGGCCGAGGGGATTTACGTGACTGAGGTCGAAAGCGCGGGGGTCAACTGATGGCTGATCGTCCACAGATCCCCGTCGAGTCCAAGGACCATCGCGCGCTGATCAATGTCATCAACACCATTGCGCGCTGGACGAACAAGCCGGTCATGCCGGTCTATACCGTGGCCGAGCTGGCATTGCTGCCGCAGAGCCAGGTGGCGGAAATGGCCTTTGCTTCCGATGGCTGCAAGATCAGCGAATCCACGGGGTCAGGGACCGGCGTTGCGGTGTACTACGATGGCGTCGATTGGCGAGCCGTCGATTCCGGGGCGGCCGTATTTGCATGAGCACGCTGCGGTTGAGTACCCCGGCTGCATCCAACGGACGCGGCAACGGAACGGTTGAGCTTGAGCCGATCGTATCGACGCGGGTTCCGCTCGTATGGGATGACATTCAGCCTCACGTCGAGGAGATCATCGCCCTGAACCTCGGGCGCATCTCGGCCGATGATCTCTACCTCGAATTGCTCCAGCGCAAGATGCAGCTTTGGCTGATCCGCCGCGGCAAGAAGGTGCTGATGGCCGGGGTGACGGTGATCCGCGTCTACCCCGATTGCAAGGCGGCGAACGTGATTGGGATCAGTGGGACCGATATCGACAGTTGGATGAAGTTTGAGGCCGAGCTTCTGAAATGGGCCAAGGCGGAGGGCTGCGTGGCGATCGACGTGGTAGCCCGCAAGGGCTGGCTGCGGAAACTAAAGGACTGGCAAGAGCTTGGCGTCGTGTTGACGCGGAACCTCGGAGACTGAAATGGGTAGCGGTGGTGGCGGCACATCGACGACGGTTCAACAGAGCGAACCGTGGAAAGAACAAATCCCCTATCTGACCTCGGGGTTCCAGAACGCGCAGCAGTGGTACGACAGCAGCAACCCGCAATACTACGACTTCCCGACGACCGTCCCCTATTCTTCGCAGACGCAGCAGGCCCTGGCCGCGCAGCAGCAGCAGGCAACACAGGGGTCGCCGTTCGTCGGCACGGCAGGGAGCTATCTGAACAACCTCCTGGGTGGTTCCTACCTGAACAGCAATCCCGCAATGGGCACCTATGGCGCGATTGGAAGCGGCGCGCTGACAGGATCGAATCCGGCCTATGGCTACCTGCCTGATATAGCGGGCGGTGGCGCTGGAGCGAACACGGACCTCCTGCAGGGCATGGCAACGGATACCGGGACGAATCCCTATCTCGACGCGATGTTCAAACAGGGCGCCGACGCCCTTGGCAGCAACTTCCGCGACACTATCAATCCGGGCATGCAAGCCTATTGGGAAGGCATCGGCGGTTCGCCGGCCAATCCCTCCGCTCAGCTGTATGGCCAGAAACAGCTTCAGGATAACTACATCAAGCCCATGGGGGACTTGGCGACGAGCTTCTATGGCGGCCAGTACCAGGCGGACCAGGCCCGGCGATTGCAGGCCGCTCAGTCGGTTGGGCAACTACAGCAGGGCAATGTCAGTCAGCAGCTACAGGCCACCGGGCAGCTGGGACAGCTCGGACAGGAGGACATCGCCAATATCCTCTCGGGTGCCGGCGGCATGGGCAACCTTTACAGCAACGCCCAGGCGCAGCAGCTTGCGGGCCTCGGGTCGGTCCCATCGATCCAACAGGCACCCTATACCGACATTTCGAAACTCGGTGAAGTCGGCGCGGCCAACGAGTCGAAGGCGATGGAAGATTTGCAAGCACAGATGGCGCAGTTCCAGTTCAATCAGAACAAGCCCTTGGACAAGCTCCAGCAATATATGCAGCTGATCGGCGGTGCGAACTACGGCGGCACGACTACGAGCACAGGGCCGAATCCCTACGCCAGCAACCCCTATGGCGACATGGGATCAATGGCAATGATGGGCGCGATGTTGCCCAAGATGATGGGAGTGTAGCGTGAGCGACATCAAGCGTTGGTCCAATCTCGCCGCCTCCAACAATTCGGCGGCGCCGGATGGGGCGCCGGAAGGGACATTCAGGTTCTCGGAAATCAACGACACCCTGCGCGAGTTCATGGCGGCGATCCGCCGCCAGCATGAGAACGCACAATGGATTGACTACGGCCACAGCCTTTCGTTCATGGGCAGCCTGACCTTCAAGGCGATCGGCTCCGATCTGACCTCCATCTACCAGACCGGCCGCCGCATTCTGGCCTATGACGGCGGTGGCACGATGTATGGCGATATTGTGTCGTCGTCGTTCGTGGCCGGCGATACCGTGGTCATCGTCAATCCCGATAGCGGAGGGATGGACAGCAGCCTGTCGGCCGTTGCCGTTGGCATGCTGACACCGACCAATTCATCCTTGCCCAAGGGTGGCGACCTCTATGCCGGCGCGCGTCTTTCGGCGTCTGCATTGGCTGCGGAGAATGCGACAATCTCCTATCTGGTCGCGCATGGCGGTTCGCTGTCGGGCGTGACGATCGTCAACCCGACGATTACGGGCGCGACCCTGGTCGGTTCGGCGTCCTCGCTTCTGGTCGGTAGCCTGGGGGCGACGGATGCTTCCTTCGGGGCACTCCGAGCCGCCAGCGGCTCATTGAGCAACATGGTGCTGATCGCGCCGACGATCACGACCGGCTCGGCCTCACAGATGGGCATTGCCTCGCTTTCGGCCGGCACGGTGAAGATCAGCGGCGGCGTGGCATCCTTGAACACGCTCAGCGTGGCTTCGCTGTACGCCATAGGCGGCACGCTTTCCAGCATGGTCATTGAGAACTCGACGATCCGATCGAGCACGCTATCGGGCGTGACCATCGCTTCGGGATCGGCATCCGCCCTTGCTGTAGCATCGCTCAGCGCGGCGGTGGCGCAGATCGGCACCGGCTCAGCCTCGGCCTTCACGGTGGCCGGCCGTGCTATTACCGGGGGTTTCCAGGCATCCTATGATAGCGGCGATCTCTCGATCACGACGGCGGGCACCTTTGCCCTGACCCACGCTCTCGGCGGCGCCCCCACACTGACGATGGCGTATCTGCATTGTCTGACAGCGACGGCGGGGTATTCGTCGGGAGATTTCGTGATCACCACCCCCCATCAGCAAACGACTTCCGACAGTTTCCGCGGCCTCTCAATCGTCATCAGTTCCACGACGATCACCGTGCGGTTTGGGTCCAGCGCGCCATTCCTGTTGCTAAGTCAGGTCGATGGTACGCAATTCGCCGTTGATCATACCAAGTGGAACTTCGTCGTTCGCGCCTTCCGATAGAGTCATTATCGAGCGGGCCTGCCGACCGCACCAACGACCGGCAGACCCTGACCCCTTCCGCTGAATAGCGCAGCAGAGAGGCTACAAAATCATGCGTGTGCGTACATTGCCGGCACATGGCCGGGACATTACCGAACTGTGCGATAGATCACCATTTCGGCAGGTTGCCGGGAGTACCCGGCTATGAGCGCAGAGAACGGCAACGGCATTCGCCGGGAGCGGGAATGGCTGGTCTGGCTGACCCGCGCCATCATGGTCGCCATGGCCGGCTGGACGCTCTACACGGTCCAGCAATCGGCCGTCTCGATCGAGGGCGTCCGTGTCCTCGTGGTGACACAGGGCGAACGGCTGACGGCCCTGGAGGCGTGGCGCAATACCGCTCCGTTGCGGCGATGAGATATCCTCTCATCGGCGCCTTGGCCCTGCTGTGCTGGGCCTCCCCAGCGCACGCGGACGATCATGGCCTGTTGCTGGTGCTGCTCTGCCCGGCGAACACGACGGCCGACACCTGCACCCCCGACAATGCCCGAGACTCGATGGGCTTCGCGATCTCGCCGCCGGAAGCCTGTCCGGTAGTCCTACAGCGGCTCCAGATCGATGCGGCGAGGCTGTCTACAGAATTGGAGCCTGGCGAATGGTGGGGCTTCAAATGCCTCCTGCCGGGGCAGAAGTCATGACCGCGAAAACCTGGAGCTACGACCTCAACGATGGCCGCGTGATCTGGGATAGCGGTCACCTGGATCTGACCGCCCATGAAGCCGCATTGTTCGGCGTTCTGGACAAGCGCTTCCCGCACAAGGTGCCGATGGAGCTGTTGATCCTGGCGCTCTATCCCGAATCCATGCCGGATGCCGATCTGCCAAATGACCCTGCGAGTGCTGTGCGCTCCATCAAGTCGCGGTTTCGGGAACGACTGCGAGTGGCGCATGCCCCGTTCACGCTCTCCGACCTCACTCCGTTTGGCGTCTGCATTGATATAGAACCAACATGACCTCCCGCGGCATCCGAAACAATAACCCCGGCAACCTCGACAAGGGTTCCGACTGGCAGGGCCTGGCTGCCGATCAGACCGATGAACGGTTCTGCGTCTTCATCGCGCCGGTCTGGGGTATCCGTGCGCTCGCCAAGGTGCTCCTGGCTTACTACGCCAAGCATCATCTGGCGACGGTGCGGGAGATCATCCGCCGCTGGGCGCCGCCAACGGAGAACGATAGCGGGGCTTATGTCGCCGCGGTGAGCAATCGCATGGGCGTAAACCCCGATGCGTTGCTGAAGCTCACTGAGCGGAAATTCCTGAAACCGCTCGTGGAAGCGATCATTCAGCACGAGAATGGATCTCAGCCCTACGACGACGCCACCATTGATGAAGCGCTTACCAAAGCAGGAGTCGCCTGATGTTTCCCTGGAACAAAGCCCTAGCCGGCGGTGCGATATCGACCGTCACCGATTGGTTCGGTGGCGGCGTGGCGCAGGGCCTCGCCTGGTGCGCCGATCAAGTGCATTACCCCATGCCGACAACGGTTCAGACGGCGGTCCAGATCCTCGCGAGCGCCGTCATCGTCGCCGGTGTTGTCTACTTCGTCCCGAACGCCAAACCGCCGGCCGCGCCGGCAGAAAGCAGTGAACATGCGTAATCTCATCCTCGCCGCCTGCGCCGTCTTCGCCCTGGCCAGCTGTGCCAGCGACGGCACCCTGAAGCCCTCCGCTCGTGCCAAGCTCGAAACCGCCTCGCAGTGGGCGCACCGCGGCTCTACCACGGCCCATGCCCTCATCATCGGGATCACGGCGTCGTGCAGCAACAACACGTCCAAGTTCTGCGCTACGGCCATGCCGATCGTGGCGTTGGCTGACGGTGCCCTTGCGATCTTCGATAAGGCCCTGGCGGCTGGCGATGCTGCTCTGGCCAGCGGGGATGCTTCGGATGCCACGCTTGGCAATGCCTTGGCGTCACTAATCGAAACCGAGAAGGACGTTGAAAATTTCATCGCTCAGATCAAGACGCAGAGCAGCGAACTGCCCGGCGCTCCGGCCATCGTCTGGCCGGAATTCCAGCCGAACAGCTAACCATGAAGGGCGGCACCTGCCCCCACTGTGGCCGGTTCCTTCATGAGCCGGTACGCGGGAGGAAGGTATTGCCACCGATCGTTGCGGGAGTGGCGCTGGCTATCGCGCTGCTCCTGCCTGGATGCGCCAGCGGCATGACTCTAGAGGGCGGGTTCAACAGTGTGATGGAGAAGGGGGTGCATGTGTCGTGGTCGATTCCGACCGTTACATGGCCGCGGACACACACAGCAATCGAGGACAAGATCCATGAGCCTTACTAGCCTAATCGTTGCACAGGTCGTCGAGACCGTCGCCGGGAATCGAGCAAACGGATTCGTGGCGGCCGGCGCCATCACGGATGCCGAGGCTCGCGCCTACGTGACGGCAGCCAAGATGCTGGCGGACATCGAACTGAAGGCCATGAACAACGGCGCCAAGTCTACCGACGAACGGCTGAAGGCCCTGGAGGCTAAGGTGTTCCATCCGTAGGCCCGCTGACGATCCTCTTCCGATTCCGCTTCGCCACCTCTGCGGCATAATCGGCCATGCCGACATCGTTGAGCAACCGCACCGCGAGCATCGGCAATCCCCATCTGCATTCTATCTGAGCGACGAACGCGCGGATGATCTTCTGCGCGATCTCGTCACTATCACCGCGTGCCGGATAAATCCGCGCGTCGTAGACGATGGCGGACAGCTTTGTGCGAAGATCATTCATCTCGGTAGCGACTTCGCCAGCATTCTGCATCTGGTAGGCTGACTCGCAAGCATCACAGGCACTGCCATCTTCGAGCGTGCCGAAGGCGCCGTTACAGCAGTTGTTCCCGCACTTGCCGCAGACCACCATTCGGCCGCATATAGAGCAATCTGCCCAATAATGCGAATACCAGTCCATCACATGGATAGGCTCGGCGGTCTGGTTTCCTAGGCCAGAAGTTTCACACTCTACCGGGGGCGCAAGGCCGTCCTCGCGCCGTTGGAGACCGTCTCCGGTAGCGATCCCCTCCGCCCCTGTACTGGCCGCTAGCACCGGCCGGGCAGCCGCCGATAATATGGCGTCAGCAACTCGCTTCCATGATTTTGGGCTAGCCTGGTCGCGAGGATCAGACCACGCTTTCCGTGTCGCCTCGCAGTCAGGCATGCCCGTCCACGCGACGAAGCCAATATAAGCGAAATCCGGCCCGCTCATCTACTTCTCCCCCGTGCCCATCTCCGCCGGAGTGTGTAGCGCGGCGGGTCATGATTGGCTCCAGAAATAGCCGGTTCGATTGCAAGCGTAGAGGAATGCCTGCCGTCGCGACGCCATTTGCCGCATGGCTACATAGCATCCGCTGAACGTCCATACAGCCCAGTAAAGCCTGCTCGGCAAATACAGCATTCTCACGGCTTCTCCCCCGTGACCAGCTCCGCCTTGAGCGCGTCGCACATGGCGACCCAGATTGATTCAGTTGCTACCTGCATCACATATTCCCAATCTTTGATCTTCTCTAATGCCTCATTGCCGGCATCGTGCATCCCCTCGCTCGGCTCCCGCACCGCATCGAGGAAGGCCAATAGGGCGCGGCGCAGTTGCAACCGGTGAAGGCCCTTGGTTGCCTCTCCCATTCCGTCCCAATCTGGGCAGCATGCACGACAGGCTGCGTCCACTGGATCGTCGCTCACAATCTTCCCTCCCTCCAAGCCTCACCGAGCGCCGACAGAACGATCATGAGTCTGCCATAGGAGTAAGTTCAGCTATCTCGTATCGACCATAGCCAAGTCTGCGAACCATCTTCTTGCGGGTCAGGTAGCCGAGTGCATTGAAGATTTCCTTAGCCGGAGCATCGACCTTTTCGCGGATTTCGGTTACAGTCCATTCGTTCTGTTTCGGCAGCAGCTCAGCGATGGCCGACAGCACGTCGCCGGCTCTTGGTAGAACCCGCCGACTCGACAATTCCAGATATGCTCTCGCTAAATTCTGCAATTCAGGCCCACGCCAGGACTTAAATTTCCCGGCGATCAGATGGTTGCAGAGTGCCCTTGCTAAGTTGTGTTCTATTTTATCCATTACTCCCACCCCAAATGCAGATACAGTCCCCACCAACCACAGGCGATCACAGCGATGAAGCCCCAGGCTATCACAGGGCCCCACACGTCGCGGTCGTAGGCGTAGGGGGTCATGGCGCAAGCCCATATCTGTAGGCGAAGCCTATCAATTGCATCTCGGTCAATTCAGGCCCGCCGTTGACTCGATACATGCAGGGCAACCAGAGTTCACGAAGATCGAAAGTGCGCTCTACATTGTTGCCAACGGCGCGCAGAGATTCGATTGCTTGTTCGATTCTATTCGTGCTCATCCTCGTTCTCCCTCAGTCTTGCCGCTTGGCTCGGATGTGAGGGCGGCGCACATTTGCTCGCGGTCCTTCAAGGCAGACTCACCGGACCACTCGACGAGTTTATCAAGCTCAGAACGGGGTTCCACTTCTCGGCGGATGTACATGGTATTGAGTTTTCGACCAGCCGCCCGCGCGACGAACCATAGCTTCTCTGACTCTCGCAACGCGGCCTCAAGCCTGGCTTCCCGTGCGCTCGGAGCTTTGGAGGACTGGCCGGCGGCGAAGGCGGACTGTAACAGCGGCTTTACTTTGCTCACAGCGAAATTGCTGACTGATATGACGCAACTGGCGCTCACATCCGGGTACATTGTTCTCATATGGTGGCGGACTTCTGATCGCATGATATCGGCTGCATCTCGCTCCAACTCCGTCACCCCGGCTGCCGATGCTGCGGCGGTGGCAATGTAGTCAGCGCATAGCGTGTCGGCAGCCTCCACGGCCTCGCTCAGTGTCGGGAATGCAGCCTGCCGTTGTCCGCCGTCACGGAATATACGCGCCAATAGATTGACGAGGTGCTGTTCATTGGCTGCGGCGGTGGCCTGGAGGCGGGAGATCAGGTCGGCTACGCGGCCAAGGCATCTGGCATCGATATTGTTGACTACGCCCTTGCCGCCCTTCTCAGCCAGCCCGTGCAACCATTCGACGAACTGAGGCGCCCCATCCTTCGGCCCCTCATGCAGGGCGATGATGTCGCGTGCAGTAGCAATGATCGCGCGGGCTTCCTCTTCGGTGATATGGCATTCCTCCATCGCCACCCGCTGCTCTATGAGGGCGGTGACGGCGGCGGATTGAAGAACGACAGCGATTGCAGCGTCGGCTTGCTTCATCCACATTTCCCACACAGCCGGGCACTTTGCGGGCGGCCACCAGCCATCTTCTGCCATCCAGATGGTCTTATCGTCATCGCGGCTCCATCCATCGGGGCAGGCTTCATAGATCGCACGGCCGACAGCCTCACGGAGCGCCACGCTCGCCACGGGCTGCACGCCCCTCCCCATCTCCGCTTGCGTCTTCATGCGCTCCTCCGAACTGACCCCGGCCTCGTAGCGGCGGCGCTTTTCGTCGTTGTTCATGGCGTGGGCCATCGAATCTCTGCTCTCACGCATCGCCAGCCGTCGCGCTTTGCCTCACGCCAACTAGCGCAGTCCCATCCGCCAGCAATGAACTCATTGATTGCCTGTTGGCGGGTGCGCGCTGGACCGCTGGCAAAAAGACGCATCTTGTCGTACCAATCGGCAGTGATGACCCACGCCTTCTTGCGGTATGTCACGGCGTCTTCTCCTCCGGCTCGACGGCTGGCACGGCGGGGCGGTTGCGACACGCAGAGCAATCAATGGGGCCGCAATCTGGCTCCTCGCACGCCATGAACTCACCGAATCCTAGGCCGCAGGTTTGACAGTGCATGTAGCCGTTACAAACGACGCAGCGGCCCTCAATGTTCACCCCCATCACGTCACCTTCTCCTGTTCGTCGGCCTCTGCGCCCGCCTGCGCCATGCCGGGGGCGAGGGCGGCCACCAAATCGTCGTGCCCGCATGTGCATGGGTATAGCTTCTCGTAAAGTAGCAGGCTATCGCATGTATCGTTGTGGCCGTACTTCACACGCTTCCGCAGCGCCTTCTCCATCTCCACCAGCTTCTTCCACATCGCGGGGAAGGTGTTGCGGGCGTGGGCGATGAAGGCGGCGTCTGCGTCCAGGGCATACACGCATATCTGTGTCACACATCCCTCGGCGTCTGTGACGAACACATAGGCATCGCCATCGTCAGGGTCGCCCGCGTAGGCTTTGCTGTCCCAATCCTTCCACGGCCCCGGTGTCGCCCGTTTCTCCAGCTCAAGCCCCCGCCGCGCGTCGTCGAAGATGGTCATGGCTGCCTCTCGTCTGGAAACTCGCGGACGCGCAGCGACTCCGGCCATTCGCTCGGATCGCCGCCCTTGTCGTGCTTCAGATAGATGCGCTTCCCGCCCATGTGCGGCTTGGCGCCGGCTTGCTTCATGTGGAAGGCGATGCCGGCACCCGCGCACTCACGCTGTAACAGGCTGGCCCACTCGATATGGAACGGCCGCGCGTGGTGGCTCGACTCGCCGCCGCATATGACCCAATCGAGCCATGGATAGTCAGCAATCGACACGGTGTCGAGCTGCGGCTCTACGGATAGGGCGCGCACGCGCACCGACAGTTCAAACAGCTTGCGGGCGTCGCGGTCCAACTCGGCTTGATTTACCGTGGTGATGATTACCCATACGTTGGCGGGCCACGCTGCCGGCCCCATGTCCGCGGCATTGCCGATGCGCTTCGTGGTCAGCAGCCAATCGAGGTTCGGTGTCTGAGCGATCACACCCCACAGCCGTTCGCGGTGGATCTGCGCGACCTCGTTGTCGAACACGTCGGCCATGCTGGCGCAGAACACTCGGAGCCGGCCGCCGGTCTTTGCCGCCTTGCGGTCCCATTTCAGCGGCTCGTTCCAGTGCTTGTCGCCAAAGTAACGCCGCTCGACGCCGGCGCCCCAATGGGCACCCCCGATGCGTTTGTCGAAGGCCTCGGCATAGCAATGGTCGCAGCCCGGCCCAACCTTCGTGCATCCCCACCAGGGATTAAAAGTGGCGTCAGTCCAGGAGATTGCAGAGACTTCGCCCATCTATGCCGCTTCCCTCTTCATCTTCGCCGCGAGCCGCTTCAGTGGGGCTGACGTGCGCCGCAGTTCATCTAGGATAGCTTCGATGTTCAGCCGGTATTTCTTCTCGAACGTCTCTTCACCGATGCGGTGGGCCTCTGCATGGTGGCGTTGGCACAAAGGCAATGCGCGGGTGTCATCGGGTTTCTCGCCAACGCCAGCATGAGCACCTAGCCGCCAGTGAGCAGCCTCCACTGGCCCCGAACAGAACCATGAGTCAGCCCGATCGCAGGCGCACACGAACCCACGCACGAACTTTAGATGTCCAGGGCACCTCAACCGCTCGCTGCGGCGGGGCCGCTTCTTCTGACGACGGAGGATCACGGCTTATGCTCGTGACAGGTTCGCCGGTATCCCGTAGGCGTGGGCGTGCCGCAGGAAACTTCGGCATCGCATCCGTCTTTATCACAGATCGGCGTGAAGTCCTCCGCGCACAGGCATTCTGGGCACCCACGTAGCGTCTCGTCGGGATCGAACGGGCTTGGGGCGCGCAGTAAGGCTTCTTCGTCAATGATAGCCTCGCAGTTACCGCACCGCCATTCCTGCTTCATCTCGGAACCCTCCGCAGGTTCTCCGGGATCGGCGGCATTTCGTCGGCAGCCGGGACGGCCTGGGAGGGGAATCCCGTGTCCGTCCCGGTGCCTTCGCTGGTCGGCTCTGGCGAACCGCCAACGTCCGGCGCAGACGACTCGGCCGCGGCCGTGCTGCTCTGCGCTGGAACACGCTTTCTGATGTGCTTCGGTTCTGACACCTCGATGTCATACCGTTCATGCCAATTTTCGCAGGCGCCCTCTATGGCCTCCTTTATTCCCTGATGTACAGCGCTCACACGCCCCATGGTTTTGAAGTCGTCGAGGTCGACGGGGATATTGACTGTGATGGCGTAGCAGGAGCGCATCATGCGGCAACTCCGATCATCTGTTCGACCTCGGCCTTGAGCGCCTCGCTGTCGACGCCGGGCAGGAAATGCTTGGCGACGAGATCGCACACGCGATCGTAGAAGCGGCCGAACTCGTCATTGTCCATCTTGTGGAAGGCGATCGAGCCGGGGATGAAGCCGATCGTGCCGTCCGGCAGTTCGATCCGTGTCCGCAGTCCGGCGGCGATCTTCACCGCCGCGTGGAGGTCATCGACCGTCGGATAGCGGTCGCCGTCGATATTGTCGTGGACCACGGTCAGGAGCGCCCAATAGAGGCGATGGAACCGGATATTGCGCGGGCGCTTCAATTCAAGCTGCACGATCTCGCCGTTGCCGAGCTTGGCCAGGGCTTCCTTGCCGGCGTCATCGACCGGACGGAGCGAGCCGAAGGACTTGGCGAACAGGGCTTTCATGCGTCGAGCGCCGTCAGAGCGCGGCCGAGCTTGTCATGCAACAGCGCATGGCTCGTGCCGGTCAGTTGCGCGATCGCGGTGTCGACCTCGGCCAGGAACTCGGTGATATCCAGTTCCAGCGCCACAATGCGCGGCTCGTCCCGCAGAATCCGCTTTACGAATAGCTGAAGTTCGCCCGGCATCCGCGGATCGAAGCTCACCAGATCCCACCACTTGCGGCCGGTGCAGGCCATGCCCCACAGGCATTGAAGCGTGTACTTCTCCGGGAACGATTTGCTCAGCAGCGTTTCCAGATGGGCGGCGCTGCCAGGACACTTCAACTCCAGGCCGCCATCCTGCCCGATCAGCCCGTCCGGACTGGCGTGCGTGCGACCGATCGTCGGATGCCGGATCAATCCGACCGCGGTCACGTCAACGTCCTGATCGAAGGCGTAGGCAGCCCTCGCCTCGGGTTCCTTCTCAATCCCCCACTTCATGGCGTCATTCTGATAGGTGTCCTGCGGGACGCCCGTCAGCCTTTCACAGATCAGGCGTGCCCGCAGGTTTGCGCGCTGTGAACTGTAGCCGCTCTTGGTGCGCGCCAGTGCTTCGTGGATGGCCGATGCCCCGAGGCTGCCGCAACGCGCGGCGTGCCACTCGGCGCTACCCTGGATAAGATCGATCGTCATTTGCCGGCCTTCTTGAGGAGAGATGCCTTTGCCGCCGAGAACTTGGCCGCAGGAATGGTGGAGAAGGACTCGGCGCCGATGAACTTGAAGAACCGCGCCTTGTCAGCCCCGGCGCTCTCGGCCAGCAACTGCAATTCGTCGGCCTGGTCAGTCGTCACGAAGTCCGCATTGCTCCGGCCGTCCTTGTCCTCGTTCTTCGCCGCGAGGCCGGTCACGGCGAGAAAAGTGTACCGCTCCAGATAGGTGATCGTGGAACCGACACCTTGGACGGCGTTCTTGCTGCCGGACATATCGGCCGCGGCGCGGAGCGATACCTGCTCGCTGTGGCCCAACTCGTGCGTCAGGATGCAGGCGACGGCGATGCCCTTCTCGTCCTGCGAGGTCGACCACGAATGCGTCAGACCGTGCTTGGCGAGGACCGGCGCTACCTGCTCGACGATATGATCCAGCGTCGCGTGCCAGAAATCGTTGTGCACGACGTGCTTGTTCTTTGTGATCTCCGGTGCTTCGCGGTAGAATGCCGCCTTCGCCGTGATAAAGGCTTTCCGCGCTTCGTTCTTCTCCCACCGCTCTTGCAGATCCATGAGCTTGGAGAGCTTGTCGAGGTCCGCGCCCTGCTCGACGGCCAACTGGATCATCGCCATGGGCGTGATTGCCGGTGGGTTCCGCTGCGGCTCGGGCTGGATTAGGGTTAGCTGTGTTGCGTTGTCATTCATGTTCTCACCAAAACATAGGGGTCAGGCACGCCATCGATAGAAGAGCGGCGAAGGCTAGGGAGAGGAGGAAGCGGGTCATCGATCTCTCCTTTAAGCGGCATCGTTCCAAAGGATCACGCGCTGTCCCGGCCTGGGTCGCCAGATAGGCGAAGTCCTCGCATGTCCGAACCCGTGCTTTGCTATCTGCAACTGCCGCCGCGCTACTGCCATGCCGTCCAGGGACCGGAAGGCGATGGCACGCGATCCAAGCCGCTCGGCCATGCGCAAGTTTTCTCTGTGGTATTCGAACCGCCAGCGGGCATCGCGGGCTGCTGCTAGCCGGCGGTCCTCGACCTCGGCATAGGTTGGCTGAGCTGTCAGCAAATACGGAGACACGCTGGCGGTCATTGCCGGCCCTCGGCGCGGGCGATGGCCTTGTTGACCTGGATGCCGAGGCTATCGAACCGCTGATGGTTCATCTCGGGCACCGTCTTAACGGCGGCGCGCAAAGCCTTCAGCGCACCGAGCAGCTCGACGATGATCTGTTCCTTCGGTTCCAACTGGTCTGCCATGACGATCAGGTCCATTCCTGTTTCGGTGTCGCGGACGGTGCGATAACGAGAAGTCAAATGGCTGATACAATGCGAGAAGCCATGGTCGCCGGGGCCGAAGTCCTGGCCGCACTGGCTGCAACTGACGTTGGCAAAACGGGGCATCTCTCGTCTCCTGCGCTCAGGCGGGGGCTATAGGTTCAGCAGCTTGTGGGCGATGTAGAGTTGCGGGTAGAACGCGCCGGCCCAATTCCAAACGTTGAGCAGGATGATCGTGCTGGCGACGCCGCACGCGGCGCTGGCTAAGCCCGCTGCACACGTGAGAAAATGGTCGTCGCCGATTGCATCGGTGCGCCGATAGAAAAACCTGCTGAGCATGGCGAGGCCGGGGACGGCGAAAAGCAGCACGCCACCAACGGCCAGCGTGCCGATGCATGAAACGCGGACGGCTGCGAACGCCAGATCGGCAGCCGCCGGCCCGTAGTGCTTCGCTGCCTCGGTCAGCGCGGATGCGATCTGGCCGAGTTGGTCATTCCAGCCCGTCACGATCTGCTCAACTGTCTATGCCTGATCCGCCATCATCCCTCTCCTCAATCTGCCCTCCCCGGAGGGCTATACCTTCAGCTTGGGAAACTCTTCCCGCCGCTCGCCTTGGTTGCGCCACACTAGTTTTTCCATCTTTTCGCCGGACTTGACGGCATTGGCCGCCTTGATGCACCACGCAATGACTACCAACGTGTCCCGGCGCGCATGTTTGATATCGAGCAGATTGGACCGTAGCCGGAAGAACGGGTCGCGGACGCTGGCGCCGGCCGGATTTTCCAGAACTTCCAGGAAGCGCTCGGCAATCTCCTGATTGCGGTTCGCCAGCACGTAGTAGAAAAAGCCGATGACCGAAGGTGCATAGAGCTTGCGGCAAAACGCAGTCCGCTCGACCGCCTCCAAGATAGCGGGATGATGCGCGTAGGCTTCCTCGATATCGCTGTTCTCGATCTTGTGCTTCGGGTTGCGATAATCCGGCAAGACGCCGCGTTGATAGCGTAGCAGCCATGTCAGAGCGGCGGCAGCGACCACGCGGTAACGGTTCACGCCATTGAGAGAAAGGATATCGGCACCGCCGCGATGTTTCCGCAGCGTATCGACCGTCGAGAAGGCGTCGCGGGCCACGCCATGTACGATGACCGTTTCAACCGATTTGCCGGACTGAAAAATCGCCCACAAGCGGTGCTGTCCATCAAGAATGTCGCCATCGACCGAGACCTTGATCGTGTCGCCGTTGAACTTCCATTTGTTCGTCGCGATCTGGCGCTCGATCCGATTGACATGGGTTTGGTCGAGAGGGCGGTTCAACTTATTCCCCTCAAGCAAATCCTTGGCAGTATCCGGCGTAAGCGTGACGATCTCCAATTTGCGCTTGTTAAGCGGCACTACTTTGCTTTCTGCTTGACTCATGTCTGCTCCATTTTTCCTGGAAGTCGGTTAGCCAATCGATGGTGGTCTGTATTCTTTTGATGATTTTGGGGCCGCGACCCATAGCGAGAAAATCGTCGGGATCTGGAAGTGAATTCAGCGCATCTATCGCATCATTTAGGCGCTTCCAGTGCCGCGCCATTTCACGGGTGGTCTCGACCCGCTGCGCGACGGCTCTTTCATTGATGAGGCGGCCCCGCTTGTCGCGACGTTCGCCGATCTGCTCAGCGGCCTTCTTGACTGGCATCTCGCCGCGTTCAACGGCCTGTACCATTTCTTCATCTCCGGCTTGTAGGACTTGGCGGGCGCGACGGATCGTGCTTTCGCTTACGTCTGCTGCCTTCGCTGCCTGTGCGATTGTCAGAGTGTTCCCAGGAACACTGTGGTTCGGCCGCTCGCCGTGACCAAGATTGGCAAACTGCGCGAAGTACATTGCGCGCTGGTCCACAGTCAGATGCCGACGATGGATGTTCTCCGAAATGACGAACGCGACTTCTGTCCCGAGCGCGCCAGTCCAAGTCTCGAATTTCAGATCCACGCCGGCTTTCTGACACGCACGGTAGCGGTTGCGCCCATCGAGGATCGAGCCGTCAGGGTGCAACACAATCGGGTGCCGCAATCCATGCGCGCGGATGTCCAGGATCAGTGCCGCGAATTCGTCTCCCACCATCAGGGGAAGGATTGAAGCCGCCGGATGTATGGTCTTGTCGTTCACGCGCCTTCCTCAATCTGCCCTCCCCGGAGAAAGCCCGGCGCCAAGTTCGGGGGTAGGGGGCGGCGCCGGGTGCAAGTCACGTCAGGGAGGCCAACGCATGATGCGCTGGTGAGAGGAATGTAATTCAGACTTACAAACTGTGCAAGAAAAACTTACAGTGCGATCACGCAAATGTGATCGAACCTCAGGGAATTCCCTAGGCGCGCTTTAGCGGCGGCTTTTTCGTGGAAACTGTACGATCCGAGCGCCGACGCTGACGGCCGGCGTCTTGAAAGCCAGGTGGCGGGTGGCCGCGGTCCCCGGCCATGCCCACCACACCTCCATTTTGGTTGCCGGCCCTCTTGTTGCCAAGACCGGTCATTATCCAATTCATTGAATAATCATGCGTATTTTGAATCTTCTGCGCGTTTTTCCAACTAGGGCGGGTCTTGCCAGATAACCAGTAGAGGATTGCGGGGCGCGTGAGCCGGATCGACTCCGCGAATTCTTCTGGGCCAAGCCCGAGCTCCGTCATGATGATCTGGATGCGGTGCGGTATGTCATCCATCCCATCATTGTAAGATAGCCTTACGATCATGTCCCCGAAAGACTGGCTTGACGGCTCTGTAAGTTTCAATTACAACTCCGCTTCATGGAAACAGCACTTGAGCGGGCCATCGCTGCTGCCGGCGGCCCTGTCGCCATCGCCAAATTAGTTGGGGTTTCGTCGCAAGCGGTTTCGCAATGGGAGCGTATCCCGGCGAAGCACTGTATGGCGATCGAGACCGCCACGGGCATTCCATGCCACGAACAGCGTCCCGATATCTTCCCGAAACCAAGCACGCCTGTCGAAACCGGTGAGAGCGCGGGGGCCTGAGATGCTTGGGAAGAATAGCCATCAACCAATGTTCATAAGTGTGGCATATTCACAGGTTGTCCACAAGCTGGACATGCAGGCAACCTTGTGGCGGTTGGGAATATATACCGCTATGGCTGGGGGCATTGCCGCTGCGTTCGCGCTGGCTGGGTGCGCGCCGCTCACGCCGCAGTCACGCGGGCAAGCCGTCTACGACGCCATGCGGCCGATGTACTCGCACTGGACACAGCCATGATTTCTGTTTTGGCGTTGCTCTGTTCCCTTACAGGCCCTTGCGATAGGGCGACGGCGATCAGCGTCATCCCGCTGGGCAGCACCAGCAACGTCAACGACTGCGGCCTCGCGGCGCAGATGACGCTGGCCCAGCTTGCGCTGCGGGCCGATCAGGGGACGGCCTGGGTCATTCGGTGTGAGCCGGAGACTTCGATAGGGAAGGAACATACGGCATGACCTGCACCCTGATCCAACTCAAGACTCGCGAGCGCACCGAACTCCCTAACAGGCCCAAGGGGCATAACCCTTACGTCGATGACTACATCCGTCTGTGGCGTGCGGCATGGGCGGCGCAGACCCGCATCGCTGCTGAGTACGCGGCGGCCGTGTTCGGGGCGGATACGCACCGGGACGGAGCACCGTCAGACAGCCCGACGGACGCGGCGTGACCGATTCCCCCCGCCTGCTGTCCCGCGAAGCCGCCGCCCGTTACATGGGCGTCTCGCCGCGGCACCTGCACAGTTTCTCGATGGTGAAGCCCGTCCGCATCGGCCGCCGCGTCCTTTGGGATGTCCGGGCCCTGGATGCATGGCTTGACCGGGCCCGCCCGTCAGCCGCCAATTCCGCCTCGCTGATCCAGACCTACAGGGAGGCACGGAAATGAAGGGCGTCAACAAGGTGACTGTGAGCGGGCGCATCTACTACTACGACCGGCGGACCGGCGAGCGGCTGCCGGACGACGAGAAGGCGCGGCGGGCCCGGATGCTGGAGATCGCGCGGGGCGAGGCGACGGCGCGCAAGCGGCCGGGCTACGGCACGATTGCCGAGCTGATCGCGACGTTCCGGGGGCGGCCCGAGTATCTACGCCTGGCAGCGAACAGCCGGCGAGCCTATGGGCGGTTGCTGGACAGCCTCATGGAAGACGTGGGGACGCATCAGGTCAGCGAGATCGACCGCGAGTTCGTGGTGGTAGTGCGGGATTCCTTGGCGGCGACGCCGCGGACCGCCGACATGATGATTGCCGTCCTCCGGCGCCTGCTCGCCTATGCCGTCGAGCGGCCGTCGCAGTACCGACTGGCGTTCAACCCGGCGATCGGGGTCAAGCGCATCGGCGTGAACAACCCCTATCAGGCATGGCCGGACGCGCTGGTGGACGCCTTCCGGGCCCGAGCCTATCCAGAACTGCGGCTCGCCATGGAACTCGGCCTCGGCACCGGGCAGCGCATCAGCGACTGCGCCGCCATGCTGTGGTCGCAGTACGACGGCCGGACGGTCCGGCTCCGGCAGCAGAAGACCAAGACCCCGCTGGTGATCCCGGCGAGCCGCGAACTGATCGCCGCCCTCACCGACGCGCCGCGCCGCGCCGCCGTGATCCTGACGACCCGGACCGGCCGCCCGTGGCGCGCGGACCATCTGCGGCCCGAGCTGGCCCGCGTGGTGCGTGAGCTTGGATTCCCCGGCTATTCGTTCCACGGCCTGCGCAAGCGGACCGGCGCGCTCCTGGCAGAGGCCGGCTGCACCGAGCGGGAAATCATGGCGGTCCTCGGGCACAAGTCGGCGGCAATGGCCCGGCTCTACACCGAGGCGGCGAACCAGGAACGGCTGGCCGCGGCCGCAGTGACGAAGCTGGAACGGCGCGGAAACCCGGATCTGCAAAATCCTCGAGACGGGCAGCGCGGCCGCAAGGGAGATCAATAGCTTATGACACGCTCACGCTACTTGTCTGACGGCCAATTTCCATTGCCGATCAATGGCGTTTTGCCCGGCATTTTGCAAGCAGCGTTCCCGAGTGGAACCGAGCAGCAGGCTTTTGCATGACCCCTCCCCCTACCCACGGCACCGCAGAGGCGGGGAACGCATGAGCGTGCGGGTTGAACATGGGGATTGCTTGGCTGTGCTGCCGACACTGGCGGCGGATTCGATCCATGCCTGTGTCTGTGATCCGCCCTATCACCTGACGAGCATCGTGAAGCGGTTCGGCAAGGACGGCAGCGCGCCGGCTAAGGGCAACGCTGCATTCGAGCGGGCGTCGCGCGGGTTCATGGGCAAGCAGTGGGACGGCGGCGACATCGCCTTCCGCGTCGAAACCTGGGCCGAAGTATACCGCGTTTTGAAGCCGGGCGCACATCTTATCGCATTCTCCGGCACTCGCACTTACCACCGGATGGTCTGCGCCATCGAGGATGCGGGTTTCGAGATACGCGATCAGATCGGCTGGCTCTACGGCAGCGGATTCCCGAAGTCGCATGACGTGAGCAAGGGGATCGACCGTGCCGCTGGCGCTGAGCGCGCGATCCTGAGTGAAGGCAAGCCCGTCAAGCGTATGATCCCCGGCGCCGATCAGAATGGCACTGGCTCATGGATCAAGGACAACGGCCGCGAATATGTGCCGACAGAAACCGAGGCGGCAACGGATGCGGCGCGGCAGTGGCAAGGGTGGGGCACCGCGCTTAAACCCGCGTGGGAGCCTATCGTCCTCGCCCGCAAGCCGCTGATCGGCACCGTTGCCGCGAACGTGCAGGCGCACGGGACGGGGGCGCTAAACATCGACGGATGCCGCGTCGGCGATTTCGTTAACGACACGCCGCCGGGGACTGATCGCTACAACCAAGCCAATTTCGAGCACGGCTACCGGCCAGATGCCTACCAGGGCCGCACCGGCTGGAACGGCAACGCGCGCCGCAAGCCTATGGAGGGCGACGAGCGCGAGGGCGCGGCACTTGGCATATTCCGACCGACCGGACGCGACGGCGAGGCATCGGCTGATCGTCGCTACGCCGATAAGGGCAGCACGAATTTCGCCGCCACTCCCGGCCCGCGCGGCGGCGATGCCAAGGGAAGATGGCCCGCCAACGTCATCCACGACGGCAGCGAGGAAGTGATCGCAGCGTTTCCTGAGAGCGAAAGCGGCAACGGCGCAATCAAGAAAGCGACGGCTGCGGGCCATCAGGCGAATGCCTACGGCAAGGAGAGTCGTCCGGCCGGGACGCCGATGATATGCCACGGCGACAGCGGCTCGGCGGCCCGGTTTTTCTACACGAGCAAGGCGGACTCGGAAGATCGGCTCGGCTCCAAGCATCCCACCGTCAAGCCCGTCGACCTGATGGCGTACCTCTGCCGGCTCGTCTGCCCGCCAGGCGGTACTGTCCTCGACCCTTTCGCTGGTTCCGGCACGACTGGCATGGCCTGCATGCGTGAGGGCTTTGACTGCATACTGATCGAGCGCGAGGCCGAATACATCGCGGACATCAAACGCAGGCTGGCCCACGTGAGCGGCCAAGACGCCCCGCTATTCGCCAGTGTCCCTCTCACTCCCGCCGAGATGAAGGCCGACTCCCTCGCCAGCTACGATCTCGCCCTGGAGGCCAAGCGGCATGGATAGGCCTGACCTCATTCCATCGATTCGCGCTCGCCTAGCTGCCGAATGGGGTTGCCGCGTCACGGATCTGAACATCACCAGCATAACCGATCGCATTGTGTCGGAGACGGTTGTCGATATCCCCGTCCCGTGCGTCCCGAGGTGGGAGAGATGACCCTCTTGGAGTTCATCGACGCCAAGCGGATTGAAGCATTGCAGGAGCGTCTGAGAACCTCACCGCACGGCCAGAAGCAGGCCCGGCGCCGGGATCTGGAGGCCGAGGTATTGCGCCAGCTCCGCCAAGCCGCCTTCGGGGACGCCGCATGAGGCGCGGCAAATTCTGGACACCCGATGAGATCGAACATCTCCGCCAATTAGCGGCGCAACGACTGCCGGCAATCCGGATCGGTGCGCTGATGGGTCGATCCGAATACGCAATCCAGCAAGTCGCCTGGAAGCTGCAAATCGCGCTCCATGCCCGAGGCTGGGCTGATCCGAACTTCCCGAACGAACGCAAGCGGGCAGACCTCGTTGCGACGGATCATCCCTGGCCCAAACGCACGCGCCAGGACCATGCTTCCATCTACGCCGGTCGCCGCTACGACGAGGTGCGCTTCAAATGACCGGCGCCCAATTCCTCTGCGTCAAGAACTGGCCCGAGTTTCAGCACTACCGGGACAGGAAGCCGGCCTGGATCAAACTCCACCGGAGCATCCTGGACGATTACGAATTTCATCTGTTGCCGGATGCTAGCAGAGCGCTAGCGCCGTGCATCTGGCTCCTCGCAAGCGAGTTCAGAGAGGGCAAATTGCCCTACGAAGAGAAGAAGATCGCCTTCAGGCTGCATATGAAACCGTCCGATCTCGTTGTTGCTCTTAAGCCATTGATCGAAGCCGGGTTTCTATACATGGAGCAGGGTGATAGCAAGCCGCTATCAGAAACGGAGCGCGATGCTATCCCAGAGAAAGAGAGAGAGATACAAGTACAGACACAAGAAGAGACAGAATCTTGCGCGCCGAAGCGCGCGACGGAGGTCGAAGAATTCGTGGATTGGTATTCAGGCTACCCGAGGAAGATCGGCAAGGGCCAAGCCCTGAAGGCATTCAAAGCAGCACGCAAGAAAACCGATCTCGCCACCTTGAAGGCAGGATTAGCCCGCTATGCCGCCGAGGTTGCCGGCAAAGACCAGGGCTTCATCGCGCACCCGGCAACATGGCTCAATGGCGAGCGTTGGCTTGACGACCCTGGAACGAACACGCCGGCCGCCGGATACACGCCAAGCCTTGCAAAGAAGCCGAACGGCCACGGAGCCAGCAACGGCGGCTTGGCGGACAGCGCTGCACTGGCCGAACAATCCCGCCGGCATCGTGCCGAGAAAATCAAGGATGGAGATCGCTGTGGCGGGACCGGCCATCTCATCCCGAAATTCGAACTGGAGCGCATGATGAACGATGGACTGCTGACGCTCGCTGACCTGCAAGCGGTGGGGCTGGCACAATGACGACCCAGTTAATAACCATTCCTAACACCGCTATCCGTGTTGCAGTGCACAATAAAGCATGTGCTTGGAGAGCCGAGACTTTCTGGACCAAGGAGCCTGCCACCATTGGCTGGCTTGGCGACCTGAAACCCGATGACGTGCTATGGGATGTCGGCGCCAACATCGGCCTGTATTCGCTGTTCGCAGCGTCGCGTGGCATCCGCACGATCGCATTCGAGCCGATGATCCCGAACTTGTATGCGCTATGGGAAAACCTGCGCGCCAACCCTGAACTGGCGAAGCTGATCACCATTGCGCCGATTGCGCTGAGCGATACGGATGGGTTCGACGTGCTGCACCTGTCGAGCATGGACATCGGCAGCTCGTGTCACAGCGCTGGTGAACCCACGAACTTCCGCGGCGAGCGCAAGGAACACTGGCAGGGGCGGCATGGGATCATGATGGCGCGTGCTGGCAGTTTTCAGGTCTTGCCGCCGCCGAATGCGATCAAAATTGATGTTGACGGACTGGAGCATCGTGTAGTCGCGGGATTTGGAGCGTTGACCGAATGGCCAGACCTGCGGACATGGTGCATCGAAACCAACCTGTCCATCCCCGGCCATGTTGCCATGGTCGAGCACCTGCAGGCCAATGGCTTCAGCTACGATCCCAAACAGTTTGCGGCGGCCCAGCGGCGCGAAGGTCCGTTCCAAGGGGTGGGGGAGGCCATCTTTATTCGAGTTGCGAATGTGGAGCCGTCCTACGCATTCCGTGAGGCCACGCCGGCGGAGTTCGAGGCGGCATGTGCGACGGGGAGTGGATTGGAGAGCATCCGATGATCACCGACGCCCAGAAGCACGCCTGGCTCTACAACCTCAATAACCTGCCCGTTCGTCGCTGGCCGTTCGACCACTGTCTATTGGATCATACGATCCCGCCCGATCTATACGCCCAGATGCAGCAGCACATGCCGCCGCATGAGGAATTCGTGCCGCTGCACTCCACGGGTCGGATCGGCAAGGGGGCATATCCGGAGCGGTTTATTTACGACCCTAATGCGATGCATTTATTGGAATGGAGTTCGACAGGACAGGACAGTAGCAAAGACCCGAACCCACGCATGTTCCTTTGGGACGATTTGCGTGTGTTCCTGCTGTCCCGCGAATTCGCCCTCTCCCTCGCCGCGCCCTACGGCAAGCTCGCCGCCCAGCTGCGCCAGAACCCCGATGCGTGGATAATGGACACGCTGCTGATCGAAGACCTCCCCGGCTATCGCATCGGGCCGCACGCGGACGCGCCGCACAAGGTTTTGTCGGCGCTGTTCTATCTGGGGAGGCCGCCCGTTCTGAGGATTGCAGGGGCTGGGATGTTGCCGGGGCCTAAGTTCCCCGAGTGGGGCACATCGCTCTACCAACCCAACGACAGCGCCGACGTCGATCCGCAATCCGGCCGCCATTACGAGTTTGCCGACTTCACACGCATCGCGACAGTCCCGTATGCCTACAACGCCGGCCTGTCGTTCCTGAAGTCCAACAAGAGCTGGCATGGCGTTGAAACCATCCCCGCAATCGAAGGCGAGCGCCGGATCGTGCTGCTCGCCGATATCAAGGTGAGGCGATGATGGAAGAACAATCCCTTGTTCTGACCGTGGAAGAGGCCGGGCGATTGCTGGGCTTGAGCCGCAATAGTGCATACAAGGCGGCCAAGGCTGGCGATATCCCAACGATCAGAATCGGGCGGCTCCTCCGCGTACCGCGCGCTGCCTTTGATGCGATGTTGCGAAATTGTCATGCCCCCGGCAAGCTGTGCGCTGTCGTTCGGGGAATATCTGATACGGAAGGCTAGCGCCATGAAGGCACGTAGCTATGCCTCCCGATAATCGATCCGGCACGCTTCGACAGCACCAACGCTGCCTCGACTATCAGCGCCGCCGCAAGGAGTCGGACCTCGATGTACGAGTCTATTCAATCACAGGACAATCGCGCCCCGATGTCGCACGACGCAATCGCGAGCGCGCCCGCCGCGCCGCCGAGGAAATCGCCTGGCTCGAATTCAAGGCCCGCTCCGACGCACGGGCAGCGAAGCGCAAGCCGAAGCAACGGAAGGACCGCAAGCACACGCGCTGGGAACTCGCCCGGATTCGCGTTGCTGCTTGGCCTGGTGGAAGGACGCCTAAGCGATGCGGCACGTACACTGCGGCGCTTGCGTGTAGCGGGAACAAAGCCCCAGACTAGGCTATCCATGGCCGATGTGATTTTCACGAGCGGCGATGTGCAGGCCGGCTATGGCTATGTCGGCGTGATCACGCATCGATTGTTGCCGTCAGCGGCCGAGATCGATCAGATGGATCAAGTGCTCGGATGGGTCTATGCGGCGTTCCCCGAAGGCCATGAGACTGCGCGGCGGCTGATCTGGCTGCGGGCGGAGGGCAGGGGCTGGCGCTCGATGGCGTCATGTGCGGGATTGGACCCAATGACCTGCAAGCGCCATTATCTGCGGGCGATCGGTGCGCTGGTGGGGCATCTGATGGAGCGGGGGTTATTGGTATAAGCGATGACAGTGGGAAAGCGCTACCCGCTCAACATGCGGACTACCAAGGCGGTGCGAGACAGACTGGAGGCCGCGGCGCGCGCCAGTGGGCGGTCGTTAACTCAGGAAGTGGAATTCCGGTTGGAGCAGTCGTTTCTGACGGCCGACATGCGGGAATTCATTACGGAGGCGGTGGAGGAGGCGACTGCTACCGCTATTGCCACCGCATTGCGCATCTGGTTGAAGGGTCGCCAACTTGACAGATGATACGGGGTCAGCCCGCGCCTGATGGAGAGAGGAATGTTGGTATGAGCATTTATAAATTGGAAACACTTACGGGAACGTCCTGGTTTATCGTGAAGCGTGGTGAAATCATTATGACCGATCCGGAGATGCAATGGATGGGCCATCGCCTATCCAAACTGAGGCGCATAGCAGCAAACCGTAAGAGTTGGAAACTTACGCGCATCCATTGACTTTGATACGGGGTCAGCCTAGAATCCCTCTAGCTTTCCCCAACTCCCCCACCATCATGCCAAGCAGCCCGTTAGAGAAAACGGTCCGGTTTCTCGTCATGAACGCCTCCCACCGCGACGCCAAGCGGTTCCTTGAGGACGTGATGGCCGAGGAAGAGCTGGACCTGGAGACGCGAATCGACGCCGCCCGGCTGCTGTTGCCGTATCAGCACCCGCGGCTGCATGCCGTGCTGACAGCGAACACCAAGGGCAGCGCCACCTTCGAGCAATGGCTGGAGCGCCTGGAAGGCCCGGCCAAGCAACTGATGGAAAATGGACTCAAGCGCATCGCTAACGGGAACGTCATCGACATCGAGGACGAGCCTGCCGGAACCGCTTGAGGAACACGCCCGCCGGCTGCTCACCAAGGATTTCGAGACCTACGCCGCCAGCTGCCTGAAGCTGCGCCCGAAGAGCGGCAGCCTCGTGCCGTTCGTCATGAACCGGGTGCAAAAGCACCTGCATGCGCAGGCCGAGAAGCAACGCCGCGAAACCGGCAAGGTGCGGCTGATCATCCTGAAGGGCCGGCAGCAGGGTTGCTCGACCTATGTCGAAGGCCGGCTGTTCTGGAAGGTGCAGCACCGCAAGGGCATCCGTGCCTTCATCCTGACGCACCACACGGACGCGACCAACAACCTGTTCGGCATGGCGCGGCGGTTCGCGGATCACCTGCCGCCACAGGTCAAGCCGGAGATCGCAGCAGCATCAACGCGGGAGCTGAAGTTCGGTGAACTGGATTCAGGCTATCGAGTCGGGACCGCTGGAACGGAGGGTGTGGGCCGCTCAGATACTATCCAGCTATTTCACGGATCAGAGGTAGCCTTCTGGCCACACGCCGACGAGCACGCCGCCGGTGCCCTCGAAGCCGTCCCCAACGAGCGAGACACCGAAGTCTGGCTAGAATCCACCGCCCAGGGGATGGGCAACTTCTACCACCAGCAATGGCAGCTAGCCGAATCCGGGCGCTCCGAATACCGCGCCATCTTCATTCCATGGTACTGGTCCGATGAATACCGCGCTGCTGTCCCTGCTGGCTTTAAGCCGGAACCGGATGAGGTCGAGCTTGGCGAGTTCTTCGGCCTCGACTTCGGCCAGCTCCAGTGGCGGCGAAACAAAATCGCCAACCTTGGAGCAGCGAAGTTCCAGCAAGAGTATCCGAACACCGCGGTCGAAGCGTTCCAGGCTACGGGACTCGACAGCTTTATCAGCCCGCGATCGGTGATGTGTGCGCGCCGCCACAAGGACAGCACAGATTTCGGTCCACTCCTGCTGGGGGTGGACCCGGCAAGATTTGGCGATGACGATACGGCTCTTGTGTTCCGTAGGGGAAGACGGCTTTTCGACATCATCAAGTGGCACGGCCTTGACACGATGGAGATTGTGGGTCGCCTCACTACGGTTATCGATGAACGACAACCCGACAAGGTGTTCATCGATATCGGCGGCCTCGGCGCGGGCATCTACGACCGCATGCGGGAACTCAAATACGCGCAGATCGTGATGCCGGTGAACTTCGGCACGGCGCCGACCGATGACCGGAAGTACACGAACAAGCGTGCGGAATGCTGGGCGCGAATGCGCGACTGGCTGGATACACCTGGCGGCGTCGAAGTGCCCGACGATGACGAGATGCATGCTGATATGACGGGGCCGCTCTACCAGTACGATTCGATGCAGCGCATCAAGCTCGAAAAGAAAGAGGACATGCGCAAACGCGGGCTACGTTCCCCCGACATCGGTGATGCCGCTGCGCTGACGTTCGCGTTTCCGGTGCACATGAAAGCGGAAGAAGTCGAGAAGCGGCCCGATCCCTACGCGATGCGGCCGAAGACCAACCGGAGACATTGGGCGACACGCTGATGGCCGAGCAAGACACCACCGACTCTGGCCCCACTACCCCCCAGGTCTGGCAACGCCGCTTTAACATGGCCCGCAATGCGCAATCGGCGTGGCGTGAAGAGGCGCGGGATGCGTTCGACTTCTATAGCGGCCAGCAATGGACGATGGAGGAGCAGAACATCCTGGACGAGCAGGGCAAGCCGGCCCTTTCGTTCAATCGCGCGGCGACCATTATCGACCTGATCGCCGGTTCCGAGGTCAACAACCGCCAGGAAATCCGCTATTTGCCGCGTTCGCTGGAAGATACCGGCGAGGCCGATGTCATGACCGCCGCCGCGAAGTACTTCCGCGAGCAGTCTGACACGGAGGATGAGGAATCCACCGCCTTCCACGACATGCTGATCGGCGGCATGGGGTGGACGGAGAAGTTCCTGGACTACGAAACCGATCTCGACGGCATGATCCGCGACGAAAAGCGCGATCCGCTTGCGATGTATTGGGACCCGAGCGCGGAGAAGGACAATCTGGAGGACCGCCGCTGGCAAATCTACGTCAAGTCGGTGACGCGGCAAGAGTTCATCGACAATTGGGGCGAGGATAAGCTGTCCGAAGTCGCCGGAGCCACGGAGGCGTTCAACAGTTTCGATTCCGAGGTCACGGCGCAGTCCCGACGGGACTACGAGATCGGCGGCCTGGGCTTCGATCCCGAAACCGGCAACATCAACATCGCCCAATGCCAATGGTATGAGCTTGAGACCGTCTATCGCGTGGTCAATCCCGAGACGGGACAGATCGAGAAGCTGTCGCCGGAGAAGATGGGGAAGATCCGTAAGTTTCTCGACGAACTCAACCTGCCATACGTCAAGATGCGACAGCGGCATTACTACCAGTGCTTCATCGCGGGCGATGTCGAACTCGATAACGGCGATTGCCCGACGCAGCAGGGGTTCAGCTTCTCCTGCATGACCGCCAAGCGCGATCGCAACGCTCGCTGCTGGTACGGCATGGTCCGCCTGATGCGCGACCCCCAGCGCTGGGGCAACAAGTGGCTATCTCAAGTCCTGCACATCCTGAATACGAACACCAAGGGCGGAGTAATCATCGAAACGACCGCCGTTGACGATCAGGAGGACGTGGAAGACCGCTGGAGCGCATCGGATAGCGTGATCTGGGTCAACGAGGGCGGTACGGGGAAGATCACGCCCAAGCCGCAGACGGCGATGCCGCAGGGCTTCGAGAAGCTGAGCGAGTTCGCGATGAATTCGCTGCCGTTCGTGACCGGCGTCTCGCCCGATATGATGGGGTTGGCACAGCGCGATCAGCCGGCCGTGCTGGAGGCCCAGCGCAAGCAGAGCGGCATGACGGTACTCGCCCCCTTGTTCAACTCGCTGCGCCGCTATCGCAAGGTGCAGGGCCGTTTGATGCTGGAGATGATCCAGAAGTACGTCAGCGACGGCCGCATGATCCGCATCGTCGGCAACGAGGGCGCGCGATACGTGCCGCTGACCAAGAAGCCGGGCACGATGACCTATGACTGCATCGTCGACGATGCGCCGACCTCGATGAACGTCAAGGACAAGGTATGGATGATCATGTCGCAGGCGGCGCCGTTCCTGGCGAAGATGGGCCTGCCGATCCCGCCGGAAGTCCTCGATTATGTCGATCTGCCGGCGACCTTGGTGGATAAATGGAAACAGGCCATCCAGAGGCAATCGCAGATGCCGCCGAAGGGTGCCAATCCCGCCGATGTGGCGAAGGCACAGCAGTTGCAGCAGCAGACGCAGCTCGACGCCCAGCAGCACCAGGCCGATATGCAGGATCAGCAGCAGGAGCGCCAGCATGAGGCGCAGATTCAGCAGATGAAGCTGCGGCAGCAGGCCATTCAGACGCAGGGCATCGCGGCGACGGCGCAGGCACAGTTCGCGCGGGCGCAGGCCGAGCAGGTACGCAGCCGCATCATCCCGATCGAGGCGGCCCGCGCGGCACGGCATGAGGAACAGCAGCATCAGGCCGAGCTTGAGCACAAGCGCGCCAAGACCGAGAAGACGAAGCAGCCGGCGGGAGGGAAGTGATGGCCTTTGGCATTTTCGGTTCCGATCAGGACCCCTATCGCCGGATGCAACTCATGATGGCGATGTCCGGCATGGCCTCGGGGATGCAGCAGCCGCGTCAGGCCGGCTGGTCCGCCCCGTTCGGCGGCGCCGCTCGCGGGCTGGCGCAGATGATGCCTTATCTCGCGCAGGCGCAGTCGCAGCGCTACGATCAGCAACAGCAGCAGCAAACGCTCCAGCAATTGCAGCAGAGCTTGCAGGGCCTGCCGAATCAGGCCGGCAATCCCTATGGGCCGATCATTCAGCAGCTGGCCAAGACACCCGGTGGGGCCGAGGAGGCGCTGAAGCTGATCGGGCCGATGGCTGCGTATCAACCGGCGGAAGTGAAGCTGAAGCCGATCTGGGATAACGCAACCAAGAGCATGAAATACGTCCCGGAGTCGCAGGCCGTCAATCAGCCGTCCGATATGCCGCTGAGCGCACAGGAAGAGTTGAAGCGCGCGGGCGCGCAGAACATCAGCATCAAGTCTGGCCCCGATTTTCAGGTTGGCCAGATCCCCGAAGGCTATGTGCTGCGCAAGGATGAGAAGGGCGGCGTCTATCTAGAAAAGCTGGCCGGCAGTCCGGCGGAGCAGGCGGCGCAGACCCAAAAGGCGCGGGCTGAACAGGCCGCCGGCATCATCCATACCAAGGTTCAAGAGGCAAAAGAGATTATGTCCAGCGCCGATCTGCCCACTACGGGCATGGCCGGGCAATGGCTCAACCGCGTTGGCGGCACTGCGGCCAACGATCTCCGCACGACGATCGACACGATCAAGTCGAACGTCGGCCTGGATACGCTTCAAAAGCTGCGTCAGGCCTCGCCCACTGGTGGTGGGCTCGGGCAAATCTCCGACCGCGAGAATGAAATCCTGCAATCGGCGGTCGCCAGCCTCGATCAATCGCAGAGCCGCGATCAGTTCATCAAGAACCTCAATCAGGTCGATACGATCTACGGCAAGATCATCAATGGCGACCCCGACAAGAAGCTGAATGCGGGGCCGCAGACGAAGAAAGCCGCGCCCGGAGCCGCTGGCGGGGACATCGATACGATCTTGGCCAAGCCGCCGAAGAACCTCACTGATGATCCGATGTTTGGCGGCGCTGCGGCCAATCCCTATGCCGACAAGAGCGACCAGGAAATCCTCGACGAACTGCGCAAGCAGGGGGTCATACCGTGACGCCGCAGGAAAAGCTTCTAGCCGAGGCTGTGCGCCGCGGGCTGATCAAGCCGGGCCAGCCGCAGGCAACTACTACCGCGCCAGCTCAGCAATCCGGTACGCCAGAAGGCTATGAGCGCCGCTTGGATGAGAACAACCGCGTCTATTATCAGAAAATAGGGTCAGAACAGCCCGCTGCGCAGCCGGGCAGCGACGATGGTCCTTATGCTCAAATCGGCGGTTTCCGCCCCAGCATTGTCGGGATGCTCAAGGGGGCATGGGATGCAGCCAAACTGCCGGGCGATGTGTGGGCCGGCAAGACTCAGGTCATGACGCCGAGCGGGGCGTTCAACCCGGACACTTTGAGCCGCGGCATGAACTTGGCGGGGATGGCCACGCCACTCCCGACCGCGGT
>OEKN01000359.1_pt1 | contig 36132 bp, 28 predicted proteins | sample 1503361 | NCBI WGS metagenome assembly OEKN01 (sample SAMEA104379592, study PRJEB20068) | metagenome | biome: 1000743; feature: 77; material: 1998 | place: USA | collected 2012 | depth 25 m
ACCTGGATGTGTGCAGCGGCGAGTGGGGGAGTGTTATACGAAGTCGCTCTAGCGGCGTCGCTGAGTCTGCAATCAAGAAGGGTAACGAGAGGCAGATCGAAATTCCGTGGCGGCACGTCGGATTTGCGAGTACATGCACACGCAAAGAATTGATGACGATCATCGAAGAAATTGAGAGGGTCGTTCCAATTCGCAGTGTTCGGGCATTTATCGCCATCAATTTAAAAAATGATAGGCCTCATAAATAGTTTTGATTTCCGTTCGCGAGACTAATTCGCTATCACTGGGCTCAAGTCAGTTGTCAGTCACCAGTCGTCAGTCTTCGCCAAAGTAAGTGACGAGTGACGGCGATACCCATGATGCTTGGGGGTCAGCATGCGTGCGGGAACAAATGCGATTGAGGCATGCAAGGCTTCGAAGGACGGGGATGGGCTGCGCATTCGCGAGGATTTGGCCAGCCTGATCGAAAAGGGCCACGAGTCGTTGACGACGGCCGAGAAGGACTTGCTGAAGTGGGTGGGGGTATTTTTCCGCAAGCCAACGCCGGGGCGATTCATGATGCGGATCCGGATGCCCAACGGATTCACGAACAGCCGGCAATTGCGGGCCATCGCGGACCTCTCTTTCCGGCTGGGCAACTGTGTGCTCGACATCACCACCAGGCAACAAATCCAGCTACGCGGATTTCCTCTAGGGAATGTGCCGGAAATTTGGGAGAAGCTTCGCGGCGTCGATCTGCACTCTCTGCAGACCGGCATGGACAATGTCCGCAACATTAATGGCTGCGCGCTGGCCGGGCTGGCACTGAACGAACTGTTCGATGCCTCTCCCGTGGTGTTCGAGTTAGACCGCATGCTGGTGGGAGCCGAGGGCAATCCCGAGTTCAGCAACCTCCCGAGAAAATTCAATATCACGATTACAGGCTGCCTTGAGAACTGCACGCACAATGAATCACAGGATGTCGCCCTCGTGCCCGCGCTTCGTTACGACCGGCCCGGCTTCAATGTCCTGGTGGGCGGAAAGATGGGCTCGGGCGGCTTCACGATTGCTTCGCCGCTCGACGTGTTCGTGAGCGAGCAGGATGCGGCGCGACTGGTGGCCGAGTTGGTGCGGATTTATCGCGATCATGGTCCGCGGGACGCTCGCTCGAAATGCCGCCTGGCGTTTCTGATCGAGGAGTGGGGAATTGCGCGGTTGCGCGATGAGTTGAGTAAACGTCTGGGGCGCGAGCTTCCCAACGCTGGACGCGATGTGCGGGCCGCGCATTCGACCGATCATCTCGGCGAGGCATTGCAGAACCAGCCGGGTTATCAATCCGTTGGCCTATGTATCCCGGTCGGACGATTGAATCCTGACGAGATGTGCGAATTGGCGCGCCTGGCGGACGAATACGGCGATGGCCAGGTGCGGCTCACAACCGGGCAGAACGCGATTATTCCAAACGTAGCTGCAGGGCGTATCGATGCACTGCTGGAAGAAGATTTGCTGCAGACGTTCACGCCCTCGCCTTCGTTTATTCGGCGCGGATTGGTCGTGTGTACCGGAACGGATTTCTGCAATCTCGCGCAGATCGATACGAAAGGCGAGGCTGCGAAGCTATCGGCCAGCCTGGAGCAGCGCCTGGGGACGATGGGGACTCCGCTGAAGATTCACTGGTCAGGATGCCCGGCGGGATGTGGCAATCATCAGGCGGCGGATGTCGGCTTTCGCGGACTGAAAGCGAAAATCAACGGAAAAATGGTAGATGCAGTCGCGATCTACGTGGGGGGGCGGACAGGCCCCCATTCGGCAGCCGGGCAAGAAATCGTGGCGATGACACCGTGCGATGAAACATTGCCGGATGTAGTAGCGGGCGTGATCCGCAGATACGATCCACTGGCGGATCCGGCCCAGATCGTCGATTGGAACGGAGCGGGGATGCCAGAACCTGCGTCGGCGGCCGGTGAGGGGCAACTTTCCGAAAATCCGGGCGCAGGTTCGCCGGAGTAGGGATAACGATCCAAAATCACAATCGCGAGGAGGATGGCCGGTGGACTGCGTAAAACCGAACGACATTATTGCGGAAGCATTGAAGACGGCAGCAAGGAAAGTCGAGTTGCCCATTCGGGATTTGTTGCTGCGAGGCATTCTGGCCGGGGCTTTGCTGGGCTACGCGACCTCGCTGGCGTACATGGTGGTTTCGCAGGGCTTGCCTCCGATCGTCGGCGCGATTCTGTTTCCGGCAGGATTTGTGATGCTGGTGCTGCTGGGAATGGAACTCGCGACAGGAAACTTCGCGTTGCTGCCGCTGGGCGCCATGACGGGCGAAATCGGAATGCGCGGCATGCTTCGAAATTGGGCCTGGGTTTACCTCGGGAACCTGCTGGGCAGCGTGCTCTATGCCGTGCTGTTTTATCTCGCGATCACGAATTGGGGCACGTCGGATGGAGGGGCGCTGGGGGAATTGGTCCGCCAGGCAGCGCAGAAGAAGACGATCGCCTATATGGCGATGGGCGGGAAGGGCTGGATGACGGCCGTGGTGAAGGGAATTCTGTGTAATTGGATGGTGACGCTGGGAGCGGTGCTGGCACTAGCATCGCGCTCAACGGTCGGCAAAGTGGTTGCGATGTGGCTGCCGATCATGACGTTCTTTGCTCATGGATACGAGCACTCCATCGTCAACATGTACGTGATCCCGGCCGGAATGTTGCTGGGCGCGCCAGTGTCGATGGCAAAGTGGTGGCTGTGGAATCAGATTCCAGTCACGCTGGGGAACATCGTCGCAGGAGTCGTCCTGACCGCGTGGGCTTTCTATGCCACGTATCACGCGAAGCCGGCCACGGCTCACGAACATACTGGAATCAGCGAGCGGGAAGGGTGGATTTCCGGCAGTCCCGAGGTTAGCGTCCAGGAAGCAGACGCGACCCTGGGCCACCCTGCGACGATTGCATGACATGATGCCCCGGCGTTGGTAGTCTGGTGGGCATGCAAGCGCGCAAGGAAGGATTTGGCGGAGTGCGGGTGCTGGCGTTGGAAAGCCGTCGCGCCCGCGAAATGGCGCAACTCATCTCCAATAACGGCGGCCAGCCGCTGGTTGCACCCTCCACGCAGGAAGTCGCACTCGAGGCCAATGCGGATGTTGCGAACTTCACCCGCGAACTGCTCGACGGGCGATTCCACAGCATCCTTTTTCTTACCGGAGTGGGTACGCGAATCCTGGCACAGCAGGCGGAGGCGGTCTGTCCACGGGAACAGTTTGTTGCGGCTCTAAGCCGCATTCCAGTGATAGCGCGCGGACCGAAGCCGGTGGCGGCTCTAAGAGAGCTGGGCGTTGCAGTCACGCTGGCGGTGCCAGAGCCGAATACCTGGCGCGAGACCTTGAAGGCGCTCGATGAGAATACGGCTCTGGTCCCGCTGAAGGGCAGGAGACTCGCGGTGCAGGAATATGGCGCTTCGAATCCGGAGCTGCTGGGAGGCCTGGCGGAGCGTGGAGCCGAAGCGGTTGCGGTGCGGGTGTATCAGTGGGCGCTCCCAAATGACCTTGGTCCGCTCGAGGCGGCCGTGCGCGCGCTGGTCGCGCGCGAGGTGAAAGTGGCGCTGTTTACGTCTTCGGTGCAGTTGGAGCATCTGCTGGAAATCGCCGCGCGAATGAAATTGCGGGATGAGGTGATCTCGGCTCTTCAGCGGACGATGGTGGGATCCATCGGGCCTGTGACATCGGAGGAGCTGCGGCGGCAAGGAGTGCAGGTGACCGTGGAACCTTCCCATCCGAAAATGGGTTTCCTCGTGAAAGAAACGGCGGAGCGGTGCGGGGAACTGCTTCGGGAGAAAAGCTTTTAACCGCAAAGAGCGCTAAGGGCTCGCAAGGAACGCGAAGAAAAGCAACTGCAAACTTCGGGGCAGTGCTTCGAAGCCGACCCCCGACACCCGTATCGCATGGTCTCGCCATCTATCTTCCCGGAATCTAGGTAAGAACCACCGCAAAGACTATGATCCACAGGCCGGGAATGCGATAATCCCAACGCATGTGCGGCGTCGAAGTCACGACACTGCCGGGGCTCCATGGTCCTCCAGCGGGATTTGACCCGATCTTCCGGGCTGAGTCGGGGCGTGGAGTCAAGGAGCCTGGCGGCAGATGCGTGACTTGGCCTTTAGACTTGCCTCCCCAGCCAAGGATCCCCCAGTCTCCGTTCGACGCCCAGCACGCACATTCCATTTGATCGGCCAGTAGCGTTACCTCACCGCATGTTTTGCGAGCCAGGCGAGGTTGACCTGTTCGCGGTGGTGACGGTTGAGTCCGAGGAGGTCGCCATGACGTTCCGCGTTTTTTCGCCGCTGCGGTTATTCGAATATTCCGCACAGGGCGTGGGGAAACGAGTGTTGTCGCTTGCGCTGGGAGTAGCGGCTTGTTCGACGGGGCTTCAGGCGCAGGATGCCCCGGCCGAAGCGAATGCCCAGACCATCCAGATGCTGCTCCAGAGAATTGAGCAGTTGGAGGCAAGGGTCGCGCAGCTGGAGGGGACTCATACCATTGCGGTGCGCACAGAGACGGCGATGACGGCCCATCCTCCCACTGGGCCGGCAGCGGGACCAGCGACAGCTCCCGAAACGACTCCGCAGACCTCGGCTCACGCCGCAAGCCAGACCTCCGAACCTGAGCAGGAGACAGAGCACCTCGAGCCCGAGCGGATGGATATGAGCAAGACGCTGCTGCGAATCCGCGGCTTCGGAGATGTGGATTTTCACGGCGCAGATCAGCACGGGAGTACGAACTCTTTCAGCCTGGGACAATTGAACCTGTTCGTTACCTCTGATATTTCGGAAAAGTTCAAGTTCCTTGGCGAGATCGTATTTGAGTCGGGACCGGACAATTTTTACAACGTGCCCGGAGGACGAAGGAACGAATTCGGCGTGGATGTCGAGCGCTATCTCTTGCAGTATTCGTACAACGACTATTTCAATCTGGCGTTTGGGCGCTATCACACCGCGATCGGCTTCTACAACACGGCCTATCATCACAGCACCTGGTTCCAGACCACGACTGGGCGGCCATTACTGTTCCAGTTTGAGGACACGGGTGGAATTCTTCCGATTCACAACGTGGGATTGTCGGCGTCGGGCCGGATCCCGTCAGGTGCGCTGGGGTTGCATTACGTGGCGGAGATCGGGAACGGGCGTGCGTCCCGCAGTCCATTGAGCGAAGAACCCGTGCAGAACGAGGTCGATGAGAACAACTTCAAAGCATTCAATCTTGCCTTGTTCGCGCGGCCGGAATCGATTCGCGGATTGCAGGTAGGGTTCTCGGGGTATCACGACCGGCTGATGCCACTGGGCCAGCCTCGCGTGGACGAGACAATTCTGGCGGCACACGCAGTCTACATGGTGCCGAAATTCGAATGGTTGAACGAGCTTGTGCTGGTGCGACACTCACCCGATGGAGCTTCGCGAGTTTTCAACACTCCGGGTTTCTACACGCAGATTGCGAAACGGTTTGGGTCATATCAGCCCTACTTCCGCTACCAGTACATCAACGGGTCGGATCAGGAGCCGATCTTCCCCGATGTGGGAAGGATGGAAGGGCCCTCGTTCGGCATGCGCTACGATGCGAGTGAGTCGGTCGCGTTGAAGCTGCAATATGACTACAACATCGCGCGCCACATGCAGTCTTACAACGGACTGACCTTGCAGTTGGGATTCACGTTCTGAAGGGTCACGGAATGCGCCGACTGCTGGTGATGTTGACGATACTGGTGACGGCTGTGCTGCTGCTGGAAGTGTCTCCCGGGGCAGCCAAAGGCGGCACGTCTCCAACTGCGCCAGCCAGCGCGGGGGACCAGAATCTCGCGATCATTGTCAACCAGTCGAACACGATCGATGACATCACGCTCAAGGAACTGCGGACAGTGTTCCTGGGCGAACGGAGTCACTGGCCGAATGGGCGGCGGATCACGCTGGTCATGATGGATCCAGGAGAGCCGGAGCGGAAGGCCGTCCTGCGGGATATCTGCCGCATGAACGAGACGGAGTTCAGCCGTCATTTTCTGCAGGGCTTGTTTACGGGCGAGGTGTTTGTTTCGCCAAAAACCTTGTCGAGTCCGACCGGCGTGCGCAAGTTTGTATTCAACGTGCCGGGAGCGATCGGGTACGTACGAGCTGCGGATGTGGACGGAACCGTGAAGGTGATTCGCGTCAATGGACACGCAGTCGATGACCCCGACTATCCGCTGCGGATTGAGGCACGATCGTCGAAATAGCCATGAAGGAAGAGAGCGACAACGCGAAGTCAAGCAGGGGCGGATTCCGGAAACTCCTGCGAGGCGTGTCGAACGAGATCGCGCGGCATAGTTCGAGCTTGCTGCTGCTCATGGTGTTTTGCGTGGTGATTGCCGTGGGGGCGTTCATGATCAAAGACCTGCACACCGCTACGGACCAGGCGCAGCGGATGTATGCGGGATCGGTGCAGGGCCTTCGAGAGATCGGCGAGCTGCAGTTCGAGGCCCAGGAAACGCGCCGGAGCACGCTGTATGCGCTGACCACGAACGACAGCAATTTGCAGGTGGAGTACGCGGATCAGTCGCGTAGCGCGGATGATCTGGTCACGAAAGGCATCGTGCAGTACCTGGCGGGAGCACGTATCCCGCGGGAGGTCGAGCTGGGGCAGCGGCTGCGGCATGACTGGGCGGCGTACTTGAAAGTGCGCGATGAAGTGCTGGCGTCGATTCTGGAAGGCAGCACCAAGGAAGCGGTCGATCTGGACCTGAGCGGAGGAGTGCCGTCGTTCGACCGGGTGAGCCAGGATTTGGAAGAAGTGAAGCGACTTTATGACGAGCAGGCGTCGGAGCAGTTGAAGCTGGTGGGCGTATCCTCGCGTCGTTCGGTATTGCGGCTGGTGGGAGTGCTTTGCCTGACGCTGCTGTTCGCGATCGCGTCGGTGTGGGTGATCCAGAGAAGTAAAATGCTAAGCGCGCTGAAGCTGGCGAAGATGCAGATGGATTTCGTGGCGTCGGTTTCGCACGAGTTGCGCACGCCCCTGGCCGTGATTTGCGCTTCGGCGCAGAACATTGCCGATGGAGTAGTGGACGAAAAAGAGCAGCTCGCCCGGTACGGATCGGTGATCGGGCATCACAGCCGGCAACTGACGGAGTTGGTGAACCAGATTTTGCTGTTTGCCTCGACCCACGAAGGGCGGCACCGGTATACGCTGCGCCCCCTGCAGGTTTCGACGATTATCGAGTCGGTGCTTACCAACACGCGCGAGATGGCAGAAGAAGCGGGCTTCGCGGTAGAGACGAGTATCGAAGAGAAGCTGCCGCCGGTGCGGGGAGATCTTTCGGCGGTTTGCCAGTGCCTGCAGAACCTGGTGCTGAACGCGGTGAAGTACGGGGGCAGCCATCCCTGCATTGCGATTCGCGCATTTCGTGGGGGCGCCGACGCGCAGTATGGCGAGGAAGTGCGCATCAGTGTGGAAGATCACGGAATCGGGATCGAGGCTTCGGAGTTGCAGCAGATTTTCGAGCCCTTCTATCGGAGCCCGGTGGTGAAGGCAGCACAGATCCACGGAACCGGGCTGGGACTGCCCCTTGCCAAGAGTATTGCAGAGGCGATGGGCGGAAGGATCTCGGTGGTCAGTAAGGTGGGAGTGGGAAGCCGGTTCACGTTGCATCTGCCGGCGAGCCAGGTTGTGGGAACGGAAAAAGCAGCAGAGCGAGTGGCACAGCTATGAAGGAAAACATTCTGTTGGTAGAAGACGAAGAAGCATTGTGCATGGCGTTGAGTGATCGCCTGCGTAGAGACGGCTATGAGGTGGATTTTGTTACCGATGGGGAGAAGGGATACGAGAAAGCTACGTCCTTGCCTTTCGACCTGATCGTTCTGGACATTATGCTTCCTGGCCGGAATGGGCTGGACCTGTGTCGTGATATCCGGACTGCCGGACTGGGTACGCCCATCCTGTTGCTCACGGCTCGCAGCGAAACCGTGGATAAGATCGTCGGGCTGAAGCTGGGGGCGGATGATTACGTCACCAAGCCGTTCGACATGCAGGAGTTGATGGCGCGGATCGAGGCGCTGCTGCGGCGGGCCCCCATTCGGACCGGGCAGGTCGTGCACCAGTTCGGCCCGATCCGGATCGAGACGCGCGGCATGATGGACCATCGCGACGTGAAGGTGACGCGCGGGGGCGTGCCGATTTACTTATCGGCGCGAGAGTTCGAGTTGCTGCGCTACTTGGTCGAGCATCCCGGGATGGTTTTATCCCGGGAAGAATTGCTACGTGCCGTGTGGGGCTATGAGGCCGGGACGTTCACCCGCACGGTGGATGTGCACGTAGCCAGCCTGCGCCAGAAAATCGAGAAGGATCCGAAGCGCCCGGAATTGATCGTGACCGTGCACAAGTCAGGCTATCGGTTCGTGGGCGGTGGGGACTAGCTAGGACGTACTTCAAGATCGAAGGGTCGAGACGTTGATTTCAATGTCCCTCCTTGAGCGGTTCCAGCAATCTGGATTGCTCGGAGAGTAGTTGCAAGAGCGGGTTGTTGGGAACTGGGGGCTCTTTGATCGCCTGGTCGGAATCGACCGAAAACAGCTGGAAATGGCTGAAGGTGTGCACTAGTTCGTAGCGATGCTTTCGGTAAGAGATATAGACCTGGGCGTTCTCAGGCAACCAGAGCCGAACAGAATGATTCCTGAATTCGACGGGAGCGTAGTTGATGATGAGATGCTCCCTGCCAAAATCGATTCGGGGAATGGGAGAAACCAGATCGGTTTCGATTCGCAAAACTTCGTAACCATCGGTTGCGATCCATGCCCGACCCTTCAATCTGGGTAAGTAGACAGCGCCGCCAACGCGGATTGCCTGGAACGACTCATTTGGATCGGCATTCTCTTCGAAACGTAGCTGCCAAACTGGAGAGCCACGCAAATGGCCCAGTCCCTCACAGCGGAAGTCGAAGCTACGCAGATGGCTGGCGTGAAAGATCAGAGCAAAGATGGCGGTGCCCGTGTCGACCACAGATGGCTGATAAGGCGTCGCGCGGCCGGCACGATACTCCTTGATGGCGGGATAGCGCGAGGCGCCTTCTTCAATCTGCACAACATAGTTCACCTGCGTCGAAGCGTTGCGGCTTTTCCCGTTTTTGTCGAATTCTATCTGTTCAATGCGCTCGTCGGCGCTGAACCGCTGCAAGCTTTGGATGAGGTCCTGTGTACGGCTGCTCGTGGCTTTCAGAATCTGTTGCATTGGACAGCTTACGTTGACCTCAACCGGAGGAATTACTTCATCAATATCGGGCGGGACCCAAGCCTGTTTCGCACTGACCATCGCGTCCGGAGTGTTGCCGGTAGGAAGATTCGCGACGTTCTCATCAGTTCGATCCTTACGATTTTCAAGCTTGAGGAGAAAGGCCTTCACTGCAGAAATGTCCTGGGGATTGTCTGCGTACTTCAGATACTCGTTTAGCCGATTAATCTCATTGTCGGTTTCGTGTTTCGCTTCATAGATCTGGGCCAAGACGAAGAGTGTCCGCGGCTCGCGATGATCTTTATCAATTTCGACTGCACGCAAGCCGCTCTTCTCCGCCTCGGTCAGGTGGTGAAGATTCAAGTTTGCAGCGGCGTTGTACTCATAAGCAACGTAGTCCTGCGCGGGATCGATCTCGAGGGCACTCGCGCTCCATGTCAGCACCTGATTCCAGGCGTGCCTACGCGCTGCGACATCAGCAAGGCAGAGATAGGCAGGAACATACCTCGATGCCACGTTTGAAGCTTGCAAGCAAGCATTCTGGGCTTCATCGATTCGATTCCCGGCGGAAAGGATCTGTCCGAGCGTGACCCAGGCGAGAGCATAGTTGGTGTTCTCCTGGACAGCGCGGCGCAAATGTTTTTCCGCCTCTTCGGTCTTATGGAGCCTGAGAGCCGCGCAGGCCTTCTGATACTCGGTTCTAGCCTTGGCGCCAATTCGCAGTTGGTTCGCCGCAACCATCGGAGTGTTGATAAAGGTAAGAGGGGGGAGCAGACAGGAATCCTCGGGCTCCGGAACCTTCTTTGCGTTCCGGGCGTCGTTGGGCCCGTTGCGCATATTGATGCTGTCGACCGTGGAGATCACAGGCTTCGGAATATTGCTGACATCCGATGCGGGAGCGCCGGCCTCCTGAGGTGCTTGACTGTATGCAGACAAGGCGGAAACAAGCAAGGTGAGGACCACGGCCGGTAGTGCCGTGGCAATCCGGGAAAGTGGCGCATCTGAGGATCCCATGGCGCAGGACCTCCGAGGGCAGCGATGATAACCCTGTTTATCGCTGCTGCCAAGCAGTCAGGCCAGCTCTCCATTGGTCCGCGGGCGGTCAGGGCGACCGGCAGCGTGAGTGTTCTAATGTGAGTAGTCGTTCCGAACGACCTCTCCTCCTTTCATCACGAACTTCACGTGTTCGAGTTGCTTGATGTTGGCAAGCGGGCTGGCGTCGACAGCGATGATGTCAGCATATTTGCCCGGCTCCAGGACGCCGATGTCGTCGCTCCAGCCCAGCAGATCGGCAGCGTTGATGGTGGCGGAGCGGATCGCCTCCAGCGGCGACATTCCATAACGAGTCATCCACTCAAATTCGATGGCCTGGGTTCCGTGCAGGAATGATCCGGCGTCGGTGCCGAAGGCGATCTTCACTCCCGCGGCGAGGGCTTTCTTGAAACTGGTTTCGTGAATGATCACGCGGCTGGTCTTGCCGCCGCTCATGGCCAGGTCTGCTTTCTCGAGCGCGCAACAGTAAACCTGGAGGGTCGGAACCAGGTAGGTACCTTTGGCGACCATCTTCTTGATGGCGTCGTCGTCGAGCTGAATGCCGTGCTCGATGGAGGCTACGCCGGCATCGATGCAGTAGTGGAGGCCGGGCCCGTCATAGGCGTGGCAGGCAACCTTGAGGCCCTTCAGGCGGGCTTCATCGACGATGGCCTGGACTTCTTCGAAGCTGAAGTTGGCGACGCTTTTGATCTTGCCGTCGGGCAGGAAGCGATAGCGGTCGTTGCCGTACATCTTGATCAGGTCGGCGCCGTAGTTGAATTGCTCGCGGACGGCTTTGCGAGCCTCATAGGGACCATCGACGAGTTGCACACCGTGAGGGACCGGAACTTGCGGCGCATAGCCTTCGAGTTCGTAGCCGCCGGTCGAGGAGATGCCACGGGTGGCTACTTTCAGGCGAGGACCTGGGATGAGTCCCTGGTTGATGGCGTTGCGGACGTCGACGTCGCTATACATGGCGCCTTCGGTTTCGACGTCACGCATGGCGGTGAATCCGGCTTCGAGATCGCGCTTGACGTTGAGCGTGGCCAGGATCGTGCGGTATTGGTAGGAATCCTTGAGCAAGTATTCCTCGTAATGCGAGTTGTCCGTATCGGCCAGCATAATGTGGGTGTGACAGTCGATGAGGCCGGGAAGGACAGTGGCGCGGGAGAGATCGATGACTTTGGCGTCCCCGGGAATTTGCTGCCCGCTCGCGGGCGCGATGCGCTCGATGCGGGCGCCGCGAACGACGATGATTTGATTGTCGAGGAGTTTGCCGGAGCGGACATCGAGGAGCTTGCCGGCGCGAACATATTCGGGGGCGGAGGAGGAAGGTTGCTCGGCAACGGGCGTGGGTCCGGTGAGCGAGGCGGTCTGGGCGAGGGCAGGCAAATAGGCAGCAATCGCGATGATCAGAGTGCGGAAGGTGTTTACGTGACGGGGCATGGCACCTCCGATGGTCATGCAGTGGGGTTCGACGGCGAACGATTGTAGCTTAGGGAACAAGCGGAAAGAACAACCAACCAAGGGCACGAAGGAACGCGAAGGGAGAAGGTTCGAGTCTGTTTAGTGATCCTTCGTGTCTGTCGTTTTTATCATGAATCTTCGTGTCCTTTTGTGGTTCCGCGCGATTCGTTATTTCACCTTTTCGGCCATAGTGACGGTCCAGCCCTGCGGGTCGAGGAAGGCGAATTCGCGCATCCCGTAGAACTGGATCTTGAGTGGCATCACGATGCGGGCTCCGGATTTCTCTACCGCGCGGAGAATTTCCTCGATTCCTTCACATTCCAGGAAGAGGGTCATGGTGCCGCCGAGGGGATCCTTGGCGAGGGGCGGGTAGTCTTCGGCCACGGCCTTCTGGTCGTTGAAGAAGATCTCGACATCGCCGGATGTAACAGAGGCAAAGACGTAGGGCGGAGCGTCGGGAACCGTGAGGGCGGGCTGGAAGCCGAGGACAGACTGGTAGAACTGGACGGCGGCCTGAACATCGCGCACGACGAGATTGGGCGTGAGCTTGGTGAATTTCATGTGTTTCTCTCCTGGATGAGGTGGGCGCGGACTCGGAGTCGGCACACCTCGGGTGTGCTCGCAACTCCTCCATCCACGTCCCTTGCGAGGAGAAACGCAGGTAGGGCCCCTGGTTGGACTGCGCATAGCGGGCGGGACCCGCGAGGTACGGACGGAACTGTAGCACAAGGCAGTTTCGAGTTTCGAGTTTCAAGTTTCGAGCGGGCAGGCTAGGGCCAACAAAAAAGTTTGAGTTCAGTCAAGCGAGAGTTGCGAGGGTTTCACTTTCGAGTGGGACTGGAAAACATGGGCGCGGCAATATGCCCACCTGAAACTCGAAACTTGCAACTTGAAACTTAGCCCTCGGGTCGCTGCTGCGGGGGCAGCCACGACGCGAAGTCTGGTTAGCTGGCCTTCTGCAGTGCGGCGCGAGCGGCGCCGCAGGATGGGCAAGCCCCAGCGCCGACGAACATCACGACAGCGTCAAAGTTGGTGTTGAACGTTTGCGGTTGACCCTCGGTCCAGCGCCACTCGCAGAGGGCGCACTGGTAAACGAGGGGGAGGGTACTGATTTCGTTTGCCATACCGCATTTGATGGCACAAAAGCGCTATTCGTTAAGTTACGGAGGTACACGTCCTTTGGGCGGCATCCCGCAGCAAGATCATTGACACGCAAAGGACACCAACAAAACGCGCAAAGTAGGCCAAGAAAGGGCGCGAAGTGCGCGAAAACCGGTGCATGTGCAGAGAAAAGCCCAGAGAAGTACCGGGTTCACGGTATCGGGTTGGCCACCGAACGAGGCTAGGCTACGGAACGTGGGGTTCGTTCCCGTTCCTGAGAACCTGACGACAGCCCACCCGAGGAGGAATGAAAACAAATGCGAAATGAGTGGACAAAATTCTTAGGGAAATGGGCATTGGCGGCCGTAGCAGTGGCCGCTTTCGTAGTAACGGCCGGAGTGCCCAAGTTGCACGCTGATGATGATTGCCAGCGCCGGATTGCCCATGCCGACCACCGATTGCACGAGGCCATTGAGCACCACGGTTATCAGAGCCGGGAGGCGGCCGAGGCGCGCCACGAATTACACGAAGAGCGCGAACATTGCTGGAAAAGGAGTAATCGCTGGTGGGACGAAGATCAGCACCGCTGGCGCGATCAGCGTGATTGGGATGATCGTGACCACGACGAAAACTATCGGCCACACGATCGGGATGACGACAGGCGATAGGTCTCAAACGGCGATATTCGTTGCGTCTTGAAGCCCACCCAAGCGGGGCTTGGGTGGGGGCACCCGCCCTCGCAATGCTGGCGCGATGCTGCACTCGGCGGAGCGCTCAGGTGCTGGCACCTCGGCGCTTCGGGAAGATTTCTCCGATACGGCGAATTTCCGCGCCGATTCCCTTCAATTTCTCTTCAATGTGCTCGTAGCCGCGATCGATGTGGTAGACGCGGTCGATGATGGTCTCACCGTCAGCAACAAGCGCGGCTAGTACAAGCGAGGCGGAGGCGCGCAGGTCAGAGGCGAGGACGGCAGCCGCGCTGAGGGGAGTCTTGCCCCGTACAATCGCGCGGCGGCCTTCGATGCGAATGCTGGCGCCCATGCGCACCAGTTCCTGGGCATGCATGAAACGGTTCTCAAAAATATTTTCCGTGATGATCGACGTGCCCTGCGCTTGTGTGGCCACGACCATATACTGCGCTTGCATGTCGGTGGGGAACCCCGGGTATTCCTCGGTGTTGACGTCGGCTGCCCGGAGCGGATTGTCCCCCATGACCCGGATGGAGTCGCCGTTGTGGCTGGTCTTTACACCCGCTTCCTGAAGTTTTTGCACGATGGCGGTGAGGTGCTCAGGTTCGCAGTTGGAGACGTTGACGTCACCACCCGTGAGAGCTGCGGCGATAATAAATGTTCCAGCCTCGATGCGATCGGGGATGATGCGGTGCTTTGCGCCGCTAAGTTTATTCACGCCTTTCACGTGGATGGTGGAGGTGCCGGCGCCTTGAATCTGGGCGCCCATTTTATTGAGGAGGTCAGCAAGGTCGGCGACTTCGGGCTCGCAGGCGCAGTTCTGCATCAGGGTCTCGCCTTCGGCCAGCGTTGCGGCCATGAGGAGGTCCTCGGTGCCAGTAACGGTGATCTTGTCAAAGACGATTTCGGCCCCGCGGAGACGGTCGGCGGCCGCCTCAACGTAGCCGTGATCCTGGGTAATTTTCGCGCCCAGGCGTTCCAGTCCCTTGATGTGCAGGTCGATGGGGCGAGCACCGATGGCGCAGCCTCCGGGAAGGGAAACCCGGGCACGGCCGCAACGGGCGACCAGAGGGCCGAGCACGAGTGTAGAGGCGCGCATGGTTTTGACCAGTTCGTAAGAGGCTTCGGGGGTGGCCAGCTTGCGCGCCTGGATGGTGGTGCGGTGATGGGCGCGGCCATAGCCGAGTTCCACTTCAGCGCCCATCGAGGAGAGCAGGCGGCGAGTGGTCTCGATGTCGCGGACCTGAGGGATGTTTTCGAGGATGACGGTGCCTTCGGTGAGCAGGGCGGCAGCCATGCAGGGAAGCGCGGCGTTTTTAGCGCCGCTGATGCGAACCGTGCCAAGAAGAGGAGTGCCGCCGCGGATGACTAGTTTGTCCATGTCTTCAAAACGTGAAATACAAAGCTAAACGTTTACCACAAAGGGCACCAAGGCAAACACCAAGGGCACTAAGGAAACCTTGGTCCTGAAGTCGCGGAGACAAGATTCAATCCACGGTCATTCGAGTTTACCCTCAAGCCTCCCATCGCTCGGTACAACGCAGATTCAATTTACAGGAGAGTGCCCTAGGAACGCTTACTCTTTTGGGCTAGGGCGATGGCTTTGCGTACATGTCCGGCGGTGGTTTTGAGAGCTTGAGCGGCCTGGGCGCGGGGCACCTCGGCCTTCAGCATGACGAGGGCAACAGGGACGTCGTGGCCCGCGGCCTTCAGGGCCCGGTGAGCTTGCTCGCGGTCGACATCGGCGGCGTGTTGGAGGATGGTGATTCCGCGCTCGGCGAGTTTCGAATTTTTCAGGCGGAGATTGACCATGAGGTTGCCGTAGACATAGCCGAGACGAGTCATGGCTCCGGTGGTGATCATGTTGAGGACCATCTTCTGCGCAGTGCCGGCTTTCATACGGCTGGAGCCGGTGAGGACTTCGGGCCCGACGTCGGTGACGATGGCGAAGTGGGCGGCGCGTTCCAGTTGCGAGTTAGGGTTGCAGGTGAGGGCGATGGTTTGGGCGCCGCGGCTGCGGGCGTACTCGACGGCAGCGATGGTGAAGGGGGTGCGTCCGCTGGCGGCGATGCCGATGACTACGTCTTTCTTGGTGGGCTTGCGCTTCATCATTTCGGCGCGACCGAGTTCGCGGGAGTCTTCGCTGGCTTCGGCCTCCGCGCCGAGGGCCTTCGGTCCTCCGGCGATGATGAATTGCACGAGACTGGGAGAAGTGGCGAACGTGGGGGGGATCTCGGAGGCGTCGAGGGCGCCGATACGGCCGCTGGTGCCGGTGCCGACGTACAAGAGTCGGCCACCCTGGCGGAAGTGGGCTGCGACGAGGTCGATGGCGCGGGCAATCTGCGGGAGCGCTGGGCGGAGTGCGGCAGCGACCTTGACGTCCTCGGCATTGATAATGCGGGCGATCTCAAGGGCGGATTTGAGGTCGAGATCGGTAGAGGTGGGGTTGGCGCGTTCGGTGGTCAGGTCTTGCAGGGAGCGCGGCTTCATGCGGTGTGAATATTGTACGGTAACCTGGCGGGCATCGATGCGTAGCGGGACGACCGGCGTCGATGCAGGAGTTGTAGGCGGAGATGGAAACAGGAACCCACCCCAGAAATTCTGCAAAAGCCATGATCAGGAACGTGCAGTCTAAATTCCCCGAGAATATTGAAGTGACACTTCCGCAATAGCGCTCTGGCGAGTATTACGGGCGTAACGTTGCACCACGGTCATGCACGACGCTACGCTGACTGATGCTGCGCATTGCGCTGGTCACCAGAAAAGGTAATGCCGGTCCGAAGTGTCGGTCCGTTTCCAGCCCTTTGCGGCCAGGGAAAACATGACCATGAATACCGGAACAGGCCCGGCATTTTCGCCGCCAACTGCACTTAAGCGAAGCGTCCCTCGGTACAAGCTGGCCGTGCCGCTGGATCTCACCGTTCTGCGTTCCGGCATCCCTGACAATATTCGCGGACGTACCCTCGAGATCGGCGAGGGCGGAATGGGAGTTGTCGTTGCAGCTCAACTGCTTCTGGGCGAATCGGTACGGGTCGAGTTCCTTCTTCCGCACATGAGCACGCCGGTGCGGGCCACGGCCGTGGTGCGCTACCAGCGTGCACAGTGTTTTGGCCTGCAGTTTCTCCGTCTTCCCGACGAACAGCAATCGATTATCCGTTATTGGACACGACATGAGGCTGATGTTTCTCTGACAGCCCCGAAGACCGCGGCCGCTGAGGCAAGCGATCGTGTGGAAGAGCCCGTAGCAAAACGCATAGCACCTGCGGACATTGAAACCGCTGGGGACTTAAAACATAGCTCAAGCGTGCGGCGCATCGTTGCGTTCGTTCTTCCTCTCATCGTGGTTGTGGGACTGGGATGGTGGCGATGGCAGCAAGGATGGATGGAGTTGGAGGCGCAAGTTCCGGCCAGGCAGGCGGTAAACGTGAAGCCACAGTTGACGGTGCCTGCCGAGACGATGCAGCGGCGACTCATCCACGAGGTCAGCCCCGAGTACCCGGAAGCGGCGCGGCGCGCGAAGGTGCAAGGCACGGTGGTGTTGGATGCCATCGTAGGTGTGGAGGGCACGGTCACACAGTTGAAGGTGATCAGTGGACCCGAAGCGTTGTCGGCTGCCGCCGCGGATGCAGTGCAGTGGTGGCGCTATGAGCCCTGCATTGTGAATGGCCAGCCGGCAACCGTGGAGACGACCGTCGCGGTGAATTTCCGATTGGCGGATTAGTCTCGTGTGGCAGCGGATGTAGATCGGTAGTTCTCTTAAGCGTAACCGCATAAATCTACATACAACTGAATCAGCGCTGCCCTTGGAGATTGAGGGCCTCGATAATGGCGTCGTGGACGCGGGGGCGGATCTGTTTGATCGCTTGGTTGGCGCAGTCGGGCCAGGTTCGGTTGGTGAGGAGGGCGATGGAGAGATCGCGTTCGAGGTCGATCCAGAGCGACGTGCCGGTGTAGCCGAGGTGGCCGTAAGAGCGCGGGGAGAAGTAGCGTCCGGATTGGGATGGAGAGGACGGCGTGTCCCAGCCTAAGGCTCGTGAGGTTCCTTCAGGGGAAAGTTCGCGGTTTGTGAAGAGGGCAACAGTGTCGGGCCGGAGTATGGGTGCGCCGCCGTGCAGCATGGTGAAGCCGAAGATGACGAGATCTTGCGCCGTAGCGAACAGGCCGGCGTGAGGGGCGACGCCTCCGAGAACACTAGCGTTTTCGTCCTGGACCTCGCCTTGGATGATGCGATGGCGGAAGGTCTGGTCATCGGCGGTCGGCGGGATATGGGAGCGGAGTTCGGGCGCGGGGTTGAATGTAGTCTGTGTAAGCCCGAGTGGGCCAAAGACTTCGCGCTGGCAGAAGCGGTCGAGAGATTCGTCGGCGAGGCGCTCGAGTGCGACGCCAAGCAGGATGAAGCCGATGTCGCTGTACTCGGCACGCGAGCCGGGGTCGTTGGCGAGCGGGACGGAGAAAGCCGCGGCGAGGAGTTCGTCGCGAGTGTGTGCCCGCAGGAAGAGCTTCTCATAGGCTGGAAGTCCGGAGGAGTGGGCCAGCAACATGCGGAGCGTGACTTCGTCGCGGCGAGGATCCTCGCCGGAAAATTCTCCGACAATCGAGTTAAAGGGCAGGTCGAGATCGAGCAGGCCGCGCTCATAGAGGATCATCGCCATGGTGGTTGTGGCTACGACCTTGGTCAGCGAGGCGAGGTCGAAGAGGGTGGCGGCCACGGGTCGGGGTGAGGCGGGGTCATACGTAAAGTGGCCGAAGGCGCGGAGAGCAACGAGCTTGTTTTCGTGTGTAACTGCAACCGATGCGGCGGGGAAGGCACGAGCGGAAATGGCGTCTTCGAGAATACGGAAGGCGCGGGCAAAGCGGAGATCCTGATCGTCGTAGACGCCAATCGGTGTGGGGTGGGTCAAAAGACGAGCCTTGTAGTCGGCGTGACGTGTCCGGTTATAGCAAAGAGTGAGGGGCGGGTAAAGAAAATGGGCGGTGACGTTGACGGTACCTTTGGGTGGGAAGTTCCGTTGAGGGGAAGGGAGGGAGTTGTGTAGAGTCGGTGTATCCGATTGTGATCATGACAGGAAAGGTGACGCGGCTGAACGTGTGTGCGCAGGTGTCGTCCCTTGAAGGGGACTCGCGGTTTCGCTCCCAGCGAACCCCGCACTTATGTGCGGGGCTAATGGCTGGCGTCGCTTCGCGACTCAGGACTAGTGGTCATTGGCGGTTCGCCTATGCGTTCGCGCTATTGGCGTTGGCGGCGGCCATGATACCGGCAGTTAGTTTGACGGCCTGGGCCACAGCCCAGAAGCCAACAGCTTCACTGGCGCGCCTGAGCGTGGTGGATGGGATTATTCAGCGCGCAATCGAAGAGCATACGATCCCAGGAGCCGTCCTCTTGATTGGCCATGATGGGCGGGTGGTGTACCGGAAGGCGTATGGGAACCGGGCGCTGGAGCCTCGGCACGAGCTGATGACCGTCGATACGATTTTTGACCTGGCGTCCCTGACCAAAGTCGTTGCGACGACGCCCGCGGTAATGCAGTTGGTGGAACGTGGCCGGGTGCGGCTGAACGATCCGGTGGCGAAGTACCTGCCGGAGTTTGCGCAGAATGGGAAAGAAGACGTCACAGTGCGGCAGTTGCTGACGCACTATGGCGGCTTGTCGCCGGATCTCGATTTGAAAACCCCATGGCAGGGCAAAGAGACGGCGTACAGGATGGCCTTCGCAGAGAAACCAGACATGCCACCCGGCGCAGGGTTGATCTATAGCGACATCGGATTCATTGTTCTGGGGGCGCTGGTGGAGAAGGTCTCAGGCGAGAGTCTGGATCACTACACCGCGACACATGTGTTCGCACCGTTGAAGATGACGCATACGCGCTATCTCCCGCCGAAATCCTGGCTTCCGAAGATCGCGCCGACGCAGTATGACGATCACAATCACATGCTGCGCGGTGAGGTGCATGATCCCACAGCGCTGCGCATGGGTGGCGTGGCTGGTCATGCCGGCTTGTTCTCGACCGCGGATGATCTGGCGAAGTATGCGCAGGCGCTGTTGAACGGAGGCGGGGGGATCTTGTCTCCGCTGATGGTCGCAAAGATGACTTCGCCGGAGCAGCCGCCGACCGCGACGGCAGTGCGCGGTTTCGGTTGGGACATCGATTCGCCCTTTTCCTCCAATCGCGGCGACTTGTTTCCGGTCGGATCTTACGGACATACGGGCTTCACCGGAACGTCGATCTGGATCGACCCAACCACGCGGACTTACATCATCCTTCTGACGAACGCTGTGCATCCACGAGGCCAAGGGAATGCGATTGGGCTGCGGTCGAAGGTGGCGACCGCGGTGGCTGCGGCGTTGCCGCTGACCGTGGAAGAGCAGGAGCGGATGCGCTGGGAAAGCATCACCGGATATAACGAGGCGCAGAGCGCGGCGCGAAAGGTGGCTGTTCGCAACGGCGATGTGAAGACGGGGATCGACGTGCTCGAGGCGCATGGCTTCGAGGGGCTGAAGGGTGGTGAAGGAAAGAGGAAGATTGGGCTGGTGACGAACCAGACGGGCGTGGATGCCGATGGGCGGCGGACGATTGACATCCTGGCGCAGGCCCCGGGTTTGTCTCTAGAGGCCATCTTTTCACCAGAACACGGCGTGACCGGGTCAATGGATACGACGGAGATCGGCAATTCGAAAGACCCGGCGACGGGCGTGCCCGTGTACAGCGTGTATGGGGCGACGGATGCGGCGCGGCGCCCATCACTCGAGGTACTGAAAGGGCTGGATGCGGTGGTTTTCGATCTCCAGGATGCAGGGGCGCGGTTTTATACGTACGAGACCACGCTGGGATATTTTCTCGAGGCTGCGGCGACAGCGGGAATCGAACTGATCGTGCTCGATCGGCCCAATCCGATTACAGGCTCGATGGTGCAGGGGCCAGTGGCGGATACCGGCAATCAAAGCTTCACGAATTATTTTCCGCTCCCGGTACGCCATGGTATGACGATCGGCGAGCTGGCGAAGATGTTCAATGGGGAGCTCACGATCGGGGCCAAACTCAAGGTGATCCCGATGGATGGATGGATGCGCGGGGACTGGTACGATTCAACCGGGCTGACGTGGGTGAATCCGTCGCCCAACTTGCGGAGTCTGCGGGAGGCGGCGCTGTACCCCGGGGTGGCCTTGATTGAGGGCACGAACGTCTCGGTCGGCCGCGGGACAGATACGCCGTTTGAGTGGATCGGGGCGCCATGGATCAAGGCGAGAGAACTGGCGGAATATCTGAATGCGCGGGCGATTTCCGCCGTCCGATTTGTGCCGGTGAGCTTCACGCCGACGTCGAGCAACTATTCGGCACAGGTGTGCCAGGGGGTAAGCATCGTGCTGCTGGACCGGAATACGTTGGACGCGCCGGAGTTGGGTATCGAGCTGGCATCAGCGTTGCGCAAGCTTTATCCAAATGATTTCAAGTTGGAGCGGATGATGGAGTTGCTGGTGAACCAGGCGACGTATGACGCGCTGGCGGCGGGACAGGATCCGCGAAGAATTGCCGAAGGGTGGCGCGAGGCCTTAGGAAAATTCGAGGAGATGCGGGCGAAGTACCTGCTTTATCAGTAGAGTGGCGTGGATAAGATTGTGATTTCGGGTCGTCCCTCCAGGACTTAGGTTTCTCGCATGCTTACCCAGCGCTGAAGCGCTGGGGCTAAGATCTTTCGTCCCCTGCGGGACTGATTTGCCGCCAGTTAGTGGGTAAGTAATTCGCCGATTTCGTTTTTAGGCGATAGTCTTCAGCGGAAAACGCAAGCACTGCACGGTTTGGGGGTGCCCAACACGAACTCGATTTCGTAAAATAGGCTGACATGGGTAGCTGGAGAGGTTGAGTGAGCAAACTGGAAACAACGAGTCCGGGCGGAAAACCGTACTATCGATGTGCTGGGCCCAATTGCGGAACCTTGAAGGGGACGTCCGATCACTGGTGGCTGATGTGGACGTCGTTTGCGGACCTGAATATACCGCAGCTCTACTTGTGCCCATGGGATGAAGAAATCGCGCAACGCGAGGGGACGCTGCATGTGTGTGGCGAACTGTGCGCGCAGAAGCTGCAATCACAGTTCATGGGAAACGTGCGCGAAAACATGGTGAGGCGAAGCGGGTAGGAGCGATCATCGGAGGCAAGCAGGCTCGCGTTAACAGCATTGAGCTCGTATAGCTATCGAGTTTTTCCTCACCTAGCTGCTTTCTTCGCCTCCTGTAAGTCCTCCAGGTTTGCCACTAACGATCCGCCTGAGATGTTCTTTCTGGCGGCATCAAGCCTCGGCAGTCAACTCCGTTCCACTGGTTTGCATCCTAAGCACTCAGTTTAGAGTGTGTGCTTTGATGAAGTGCGTCTTATACTTGCAGCGGGCAATCTGGCTCGGCTGGCGGGAATTCGCTTGGGAGAAGGTTATGCGCTGGATAATGGGATGCGTATTGATGACCGCGATGTGCTTTGGGCAATCCGGTTCTACGGAACAGGAGATCGGCGCCCAGCCGGCCGCGAAGGCCGGGCCAGTGATTCCAGCAGGGACCAAGGTCGCATTGAGTCTGAAGCAGGCCATCTCCACCAAGACAGCGAAGGAAGGCGACGCGGTCTACGCCGTGACTAACTTTCCGGTGGTGCAGGATGACCGGATTCTGATTCCTCCCGGAACGTACGTGCAAGGCAAAATCAATCACGTGCAGCGGGGCGGGCATATCAAGGGCAGAGCGGAAATTCTGATCCACTTTACATCGCTCATCTATCCCAGCGGCTACACGGTGATGTTGCCGGGCGCGCTCGAGAATGTGCCCGGCGCCGAGCACGCGACCACGAAAGGCGAAGAGGGCACGGTGCGGCAGGACAGCGATACCGGGAAAAAGATCGAGACCACGGCGAAGACCGCCGGGGCGGGCGCGACCATCGGCGGCCTCGCTGGTGGATGGAAGGGTGCGGGGATCGGAGGCGGGATTGGCGCGGGGGTGGGCACGGCGATCGGCATGCTCTCGCGCGGCGCCGATGTGCGGCTGGAGCCGGGTACTTCGATCGAAATGGTCATTCAGCGCGACGTGCCGTTGGATGGGAAACGGTTGCCGCGGTCGGGGGAGTAGTTTAGTCGCTAGTCGTCAGCCGTCAGCAAAAAAGGTCGAAGCCTTGGTCGGATGCGCGGCTATAGCATGAGTAAGAAATTCCGCATTTTCGGTCGTCCCTACGGGACCGTTCCTGCCTCCTACTTCCTGCCTCGTCCTACTTCAAATTGAATAATGCGTTGACGTGGGCGGTGACCGTAACCGTGTGGGGAGAGAACTCCTCAGTCGGGGCCGGGGCGGCCTCTGCTTTCATGGCCATGACTCGCGGGACGACTCCGATAGGACGCACGTTTTCGAAGGTGTCGACCGAGGCGTAGGAGAGCTCGCCGACGGTACGTCCGGCAGCATGGGCGAGCGAATCGGCGGCAGCGCGGGCGCGATGGTAGGCGTCTTCAACCGCCTTGCTTTTGGCTTCGTCAATGTTGTCGAGGGTGTAGCTGATGGATTGGCTCTCGCTCACGGCAGCATCGGCGAGTTGCTGGGTGATGGGGCCGATCTTGGCAAAATCCTTCAGCTTCAGGGTCACGCTGGTGCCGACGCGGTAGCCGATGAGTCTGCGGTTGGAGGTTTTCCAATCGTACATGGGGTCGATGGAGTAGTAGCCGAGTTGCGCAGTCTTCGGATCGATTCCGTTGTCGCGCATGATCTGGCGCACACGCTCGGCCTGTTTCGAGGCCTGGTCGTACGCGGTTTTGGCGTTGTCGGCTTGAGCGGAGATGTTGAACTGCACGAGCGCGGTGTCGGGAGCAGCTTCGAATTTTCCATCGGCGCCAGTGAAGAGTGTATTGGGGGCCGCGTTAATGTTCGGAGTCTGGGCGAAAAGAATTGTGGTACAGAGAAGGAATACAAGCAGGATGACTCGTTTCATGGCGCCTCCATGTCATTCGCAGAGAGTCTATACGGCTCTCTCTGAAATGAGAACGATGGAGAGGTGGAGTCTTGCTGGAAGTTGTACCGCGCAGAAAAATCTTAACCACGAAGGGCACGAAGAGCGCAATGATCCACTTTTCCTTCGTGTTCCTTCGTGGTGTTACTTCGTGTCCTTGGTGGTTAGCTTAGTCTTGCGTGATCCCTAGCCAAAAGTAATCAGCGGGATGGAATTTGCAGCGGGTGATCAAGGCGGACTTCGAGAGCAGTCCCTTTTTCAATACGGAGATCGTGGTCAGTGAGCAGTCCCGCGATGGCCCCTACGCCGGCTCCTGCGCCTGCTCCGATGCCCGCCCCTTTGCCTCCGCCCTTCATCGCACCGGCTGCTGCTCCTATGCCCGCGCCCACAGCCACGGCTTCAATTTCGTGTTGCGTGCTCATGCCCTTGCGCTGCAGTTCCCCTTCCTCGCCGGGCTCTTTGACGGCGTGATCGCCGGGAACTCCGGTGAGGGTGGCGATCAGCGGCATGTTGCCGTGGCCGGTATCGATTTCATCGAAACTGAGCATCATGCGGGCATGCAGGCCCTGCTCCACAGCGCTGACGTGTCCCTTGATGGTCTTGCCGCGTGGAATCACGGCACCATTTCCGGCGACGAGGTCTTCGGCGAGTTTGGCCTTGAAGTGCTTTCCAGCCTTAAGCTTGCGCGTGTCAAGGCGGTCATTGAGACGAATGAGGAAGCGCGTGCCTTCGGGGATCGCGTTTGGCGGAGCTTGCGGCGCGATCGCGGGATCCTGCGCCAACAAGGGAATGGCGAACAGTACCAGGACACACCACAACGCGCGGGACCGAAACATGGGCATAGCGGACCTCAGTTCAGGGATTCAGCGTGCTTTCGGGTTGGATGTTAGGGGACTGGAAAGGGCTGCCTGCGTTGAGGTCTCAGGTGTCAGGTCTCAGGACTCAGACCGCTCCCGCGAATGGGTGCCGAGCTGAACTCTTCCGATTTAGATCAGACGCCGGTTTTGGCGCCGCTGGCGTAGATCGGCAGATGGTGGATGGAGGCGTCGATTTCCTTGCGCAGGTCGTCCCAGATGTTTTCCGGCATGGCGAGAAAGACGTCGACGATTTTTGGATCGAACTGGCGACCGGCCCAGACCTTGATTTCGCGTTTGGCGTCGACGAGCGAACGCGCGGGACGATAAGGGCGGTCGGAGCAAATTGCATCGAGCGTGTCAGCGACGGAGAATATCCGGGCTCCGAGCGGAATCTCCTCGCCCTTCAGCCCGCGCGGGTAACCCGAACCGTCATATTTTTCCTGGTGCGCATAGACGATTTCTGCAGCTTCCTGAAGGAAAGGAATCCGCCTGAGCACGTCGTAGCCGCGGAAGGAGTGCTCCTTCATGATGGCGACTTCGTCGGGGTTCAAAGGCCCGGGCTTGCGGAGAATGTTGTCGGGAATGGCCATCTTGCCGATGTCGTGCAGAAACGCGCCGCGTGCGATGACCGCGATCTGCTCCTTCGGAATACCCATGGCGCGCGCGATCGCGATGGTGTAAGCGGTCACGCGGCGGGAGTGGCCTTCAGTTTCCGCATCCTTCATGTCGAGAGCATCGCCGAGAGCCTCGAGCGTGTAATCGTAGGATTTCTCCAGGTTCAGGAGAGCCAGGCGCCACTGCTCCGTCCGTTGCGCGACCAGGGCTTCGAGATTGTTCTGGTAGGCGCGGTTCTCCAGTTTCAAGCGGCGATTTTCGAGGGCACGGCGCACGATATTGAGCAACTGCTCGCGCTCGAAGGGCTTGAGCAGGTAATCGTAGGCACCGTTCCGGATGGCCGTAAGAGCGACGGAAATATCATGCACAGCCGTAACCATCACGACTGGCATGTCGGGGTAACGTTCCTTGGTCTTCTCGAGCAGTCCGATGCCGTCCATCCCGGCCATCATCAGGTCCGAAAGCATGAGTTCGAATTCCTCGCCGGAGTTCAGCAGGGCGAGTGCCTCCAGCCCGGAAGCTGCTTGACGGCATTGGTAGTTAGCCGACGCGAGCATGGAGGAGACAATCTCGCGGATGGAGTCTTCGTCGTCGACTACTAGGATACGTTCCGAGGGCATGAGGTCGGATTGGAGTCTACCGCATCATACCCCAGTTCTGACGTTCCGAAAGTAACCAAAGGGAGGCGGAAAACCCATTGGTAACGGGTCTGCGCGTGATATTTACAAAACGAGCGCTCAGGCAAGCGAAACGCAATGAACCTTCCATTTTGTGTCTGGTATGCGGTCGGCGGACTCGCCGCCCCGAAACTGACAGCCCAGGAATCCGCCGCATTCATCATGCTGGCGGCGACCATCCTGGTCTTCCGGACATTCCGCGAACGCTTCCTGCTGGTGTGGAGTCTTGGCTGGCTGGCCTATGGTGTGTCGCAGTGGTTTGGAGCGGACCCAACGGCATTTGCGGCCGCCCCGGAGCTAGAGGCCATCTCGCAATCCGCTTTCGTTCTGGCGGTATGTTTGTTTGCGGCCTCAATTCTTCTGTACACCCACGCTGAAAAACACATTCTGCCCCTGTTCATTATCACGGGCTCGATCATGACGTTTGCGGTCGCGCGCCTGCTGTATTGGCCAGATGAAGTCCTGCTGCGCGTGCCGCTGGAAATTGGCTATCGAGTTCTGAGCGTGGGCGCGGCGATTCAGTTCATCCGGTACCGCTGGGGACGGGTTGAAATCGGGCCCTGGCTGTTGGGCTTCGGGCTGCTTTTCCTGCACCTCGACTGGACGCCCCTGACCGGCTGGGTGCCCGGCGGCGTGTTCCTGATGGCGGACTTGCTGCTCGGGGTGAGCATGCTGTTCGTGGTGTTCGATGATTCACGGGCGCGGACCGATAGGTTGGGCGTAATCAACTCGCTGACCACGGCGATTGCTCGCACCCAGCAGTATGGGCCGATGATGCAGTCGGCTGTCGAAGAACTGAAGAAAGTGGTGAAGGCCAAGAGCGCCTGGTTCCGGCCAGTGGACAGCGAGCAAACGGCTGCGATCACAAACCACGTGGGTGTCTCGCCGGAGTTCCTGAAGGGCGCGAACCTGATTCACCTCGATGAGGCTGTGCAGAAAGCATTGGCCAAGCAGGAGCCGACGGTCGTGAAGGCAAGCGATACGATGCCTTCCGTGAAGGCGTATCTCGACGATGAGAAGCTTGAGCACATCGTTCTGGTGCCGCTGCAGGGGAAGAAGGGCCCGGTCGGTACCTTGTCCCTGGGGAGGGCGCACGCCTATTCGTACTCGCCCGAGGAGATGGATTTCCTGCACACAGCGGCGAGCCAGGTGGGCATTGCGGCCGAGAACCTGCGGTTGCTGGAGCAGGTGTTGCGCTCGCAGCGGCAGTGGATGAACACATTCGATTCGATCCAGGACGCGATCCTCGCGCATGACGCGGAATTCGTCATTACCAAGGCCAACGAAGCGTTGCTGCAGCACCTGGGACTCGCTCCTGCCGACGTGATGGGGAATACCTGCGAAGATGCGCTGCCGCATACATTCACGAAGTGGACAGGCTGTCCGTATTGCTCCCGCGGAGATGTGGATTTCGTCGAGGGTCCGGACCCGTGTTTTGGCGGGTATTCGATGGTCTCGACCTCGTCCTACTCGGAGCAGGGCGGCAAACAGAAGGGGACGATTCACGTTATTCGCGACACCACGGACCGGCGCAGCGCGGAAGAGCGCTACCGGCTGCTATTCGATCAGGTGCAGCAGGGCGTATTTGTCGCGACCCCGGAAGGGAAGCTGCTCGATTGCAATGACGCATTCGTGCAGATGCTGGGCTACGAGACGCGGGAAGAGTTGATGTCCCTGAACATCAACTCGGAAGTCTATGTTTCGCCGGAGCAGCGCGAGGCGTTTCGTAAGGAAATTGACGCGCACAACTTTGTGCGCAATTTCGAAGTCACCTTGAAGCGCAAAGACGGGGCGCAGCTTACGGCCGGAGAAAGCAGTTTTGCCACGCGCGACAGTTCGGGCAAAGTGGAGCGCTACCAGGGCTTCCTGCTCGACATGACCGAGAAGAAGCGCGTGGAAGACGATATGCGGCGGCGCAATCGCGAGTTGAATGCGCTGAACGCCATGGCGGTCATCGCCACGCAATCATTCGATCTCGACGAGATTCTCAATCTCACGCTGCGCCAGGTGATTTCGCTATTCGGCGCCGAGACCGGTTCGATTTACCTGTCGGACGCGGACGAGACAACGTTCCGGCGCAGGGCCGGCTGGGGACAGAGGAGCGAGCAGAGGGCACGCTTCAATGCGGTCGAGTTCCCCAATGGATTTGGGGACCTGGTGATGCGGTCGCGAACGGAGGTCCTGACGGCGGAATTCCTGCCGCACCTGCCGCCGCTGGTTGCGGAGTTCGTGAAGGCTGACGGCCCGGGGTCCTGGATCTGGGTGTTGTTGTGGAGCAAAGACAGCCCGATCGGGATCATGGGGATCAGCAGCCTCGAGGCGCGGACCTACAGCAGCAATGACGAGAACATGATGGTGGCCGTGGGCCGCCAGTTGGCGACCACCATCGAGAAGGTTCGCCTCTACGAGGAGACCTGCAAGGCTTATGAAGACCTGCGCAAGACGCAGGAGCAGTTGCTGCAGAGCGAGAAGATGTCGGCGGTGGGGCAGTTGATCGCAGGCGTGGCCCACGAATTAAACAATCCTCTCACGGCTATCCTCGGATACGCGCAGTTGCTCGAGAGTGAAGGACTGAACGACCGGGCCACCGACTTCGTGCGTAAATTGTTCAAGCAGGCGCAGAGGACACATCGCGTCGTGCAGAACCTATTGTCGTTCGCCAGGCAGCGCAAGCCGCAGAAAGTCGACGTTGACATCCGCAAGATTGTGGATGAAACGCTGGCGCTGCGCGACTACGACCTGAAGGTCAATAACATCGCGCTCGAACGCGAAACCATGGTGGATGCGCCTGCGGTGACGGCGGATCCGCATCAGCTGGAACAGGTCTTTCTGAACATCATCAACAACGCGGTGGACGCGATCCTGGAAGGTGGAAAAGGTGGAAAGGTGAAAGTGCGGATTCATTCCGCCGATGGACAGGTGCGAGTGGAGTTCCTGGATTCGGGCGTGGGCATCAAGGATCCGAATCGCATTTTTGATCCCTTCTATACGACCAAAAGCGTGGGCAAGGGAACGGGGCTGGGCCTGAGTATCTGTTACGGGATCATCAAGGAGCACGGCGGCGACATCACCGCGCACAACCGTCCGGAAGGCGGCGCGTGCGTGGAGGTCAGGCTGCCCGCTTCCGGTCATGTGATCGAAGCGGAGCCAGTCACAACCGTGACACGGCGCGAGATGGCGATCGAAGGGCGCGTGCTGCTGCTCGAAGATGAGGAGGCCGTGTTGGAGTTCGAGCGTGATGTACTGGTGGGCGCGGGCGCGCAGGTGGTTGCTCTCATGAGCGTGGACGAGGCCAAGAGCCGGTTGCGGGCGGAGACATTCGATGCTGTGATCATGAACGGGCGCATGCCGGGCGGTTGGAGCGCGCCGGACGCGCATCGGTGGGTAGGCGTGGCGTGTCCGGGCTTGGAGAAGAAGATGCTGTTTACATTCTCGAATGTGGCCGACACGGATGTGAAGAACTATCTGCAGAGCAACGGCGTGGCGTCGCTGGTGAAACCGTTCGAGGTGGTGGATTTGATCTCGCAAGCGCGGCGGTTGTTGCAGAAGACGCAGGCGGCGATAGCGAAGTAGGAAAATTTCACCTTTCGACTTTGGACCCACGGCTCCGACCGTGGGTTCTGCTTTTTGCACTGTACACCGAGGTCCCTGGAAGGGACATTGAGTGTTTTAACGCGTATTTCCTCGCGCCTGCGCTCGTCTAATGAACTTGTCGCTTCGTGTCTGATTTAGGGGAATCAATCGAATTCCGACAATAGGCACAGATAGCTCAATCAGAGGGTTTGGCGAAGGGTCTTGGCGAATTGCTTAATGGCACGCTCGTTGCGCTGATACCATCGCCAGTGGCCTTCCTTCTTCGCTTCGACTAGGCCGGCCTTTTGCAGGATGCTCATATGATGCGAAATGGTGGGTTGCGACAGGTGGATGCGGTCTTCGATATCGCAGGCGCACAGGCCGGTATCCTTACCGATAGAACAGGCACCGCGAATTTTGAGCGCCTGCAGAATGCGGCGGCGGGTCGGGTCGGCAATAGCATGCAGTAGACGATTGAAGGCCTGGTCATGGGTGGGCATGCAGTAGAAATAGTCGGAAAATTGATGGCTGTCAATGTGGGATTGCAGATTGAAGATGTGAGATTCCGGATTTTTCTTTGCCTCGCTATTTGGCTGTGAATCGCGTGGAATCGTCAATCTGAACTGCGATCTAAAATTTACAATCTGGAATCCGAAATTGGATGCGGGAGAAACCATGGCGCTGTTTGACGGCAATGAGCGCAAGGTGCTGGAACAGAAGATGAAGAGCGAGCGGCGTTTGCCGCCGGGGCAGTCGCTCACTCTGAAGTGGCCGGTGCTGCACTATGGGTCGGTGCCGCGGTTTGATCCGGAGCGGTGGGATTTTCGGGTATATGGACTGGTGGAGGCTCCGGTTCGATGGACGTGGGCCGAGTTCAATGCGCTTCCAAAAGTGAAACGGCATAGCGATTTTCACTGCGTCACGCGCTGGAGCCGTTTCGATAACGACTGGGAAGGAGTGGCTTTTCGCGAGGTACTGGGACGAGTAGTGCTGAAGTCGGGAGCGCGGTTTGTGCTGGTCCACGCGGAGCAGGGGTTCACGGCGAACGTGCCTTTGGCCGATCTGGATCGCGAGGGAGTCTTGTTTGCGACGCATCATGACGGCGAGCCGCTAAGCCCGGATCATGGGTATCCGTTGCGGCTGATTGTGCCGCACTTGTACGCGTGGAAGTCGGTGAAATGGGTGCGGGGGATCGAGTTCTCAGATCACGATGCGCCGGGCTTTTGGGAGCAGAACGGTTACCACATGCATGGAGATCCGTGGAGAGAGCAGAGGTTTGATACAGATTGAAGATGTCAGATTTCAGATTGCACATTTTTCCGCCTCCTCAGTACGACCGAGTCCTGCGGCACTGGGAATTCCCAGGGTTCGATTGCCAAAGCTCGACCGGAGAAGGAGAAAGGCCTTTAACCGCGAAGGGCGCTAAGGAGACGCAAAGGGCGCAGAGAAAAACAAACCTTGCAAGGAGACACTAGGCCCGCAAGAATGAGTGCGCCGAAACTTCAAGGAGCTACTTCTTCAGGATTGGGTTGTAGCCGTCGCCGATGAGTTTTGCCTTGGTCGCCTCGGCATCCTTAAGGTCAGCGAAAGGACCCACCTGGACATGGAAGAATTTATCGGTGGCTGACGTGTTCGAAGTAAACGCGGCGTATTGTTTTTTCTTCAAGGCCTCGACCAGGGCTTGAGCGTCGTCTTGCTTGGTGACGGCGGCGACTTGCACGAAGTAGCTGGCACCTATGGCCGTCATGGGGTCAGGTGGCGCTGAATTGTTTTGGGCTGGCTTGGGCGCGTCTTTTTCGTTCGCTTCTTTGGGAGGATCGGATGGAGCCAGCTGAGATGTCGCGTCTTTTTGCTCGACAGCCTTGTAGAACGTCATGTTGTCGGCAGGTGGCTGGGATGCAGGAACTGCGGATTTCAGCGCGGATGAGCGCAGCGTAGCTCCGGACGGCGATTGGCCCTGCTCGGCCGTCGTCAGGGGTCTGACCGAGCCTCGGCCGAGCGAGAAGCCGAGGCCGAAGAAGAGGCCGCAAAGGGCGACCAAGCCAAAGAAAACAGCCAGCATCTTGCCGGCGCCAAGTGTAATTTCCGTATCCTGAGAACCCATGATTCGCTCCCAATGATTTCCGGCCGCCACGCGACCGGCTTCGTACTTAACCTGCCTTCGCCTGATCCGTATCTGCCTTTCCCAACAGCTTTTGAATTCCGGAGAAGAAATCCACGGGCACGGGGAAGATCACGGTGGTGTTTTTCTCCACTCCGATTTCGGTGAGCGTCTGAAGATAGCGCAGTTGCACGCTGACCGGTTCTGTGGCCAGCAGCTTGGCGGCGTCGACCAGACGCTGGGCTGCTGAGAACTCACCTTCCGCGTGAATGATCTTGGAACGCTTCTCGCGCTCGGCCTCGGCTTGTTTGGCCATGGCACGCAGCATCGATTCCGGCATATCCACCTGCTTGACTTCCACATTGGTGACTTTTACGCCCCAAGGAGCAGTGTGGGTATCGAGGATGCTTTGCAGGCGGAGATTGATTTTCTCGCGGTGGGAGAGGAGTTCGTCGAGTTCCTGCTCGCCGAGCACAGAGCGCAGCGTGGTCTGGGCGAATTGCGAAGTCTGGTAGAGATAATTGGAAACTTCGACCACCGCTTTGCTGGGGTCGATCACGCGCAGGAAGATCACCGCGTTCACCTTCAGCGTAACGTTGTCGCGGGTGATGATGTCCTGCGGCGGCACCTCGAGAGCTTCCTGGCGCAGCGAGACGCGCACGATGCGATCGACCGGAGCAAACACAAGGATGATGCCCGGACCCTTAGGCTGCGGGAGCAGGCGGCCGAGTCGGAAGATCACGCCACGCTCGTATTCGGCAAGAATCTTGATCGAGCTTAGCAGGTAAATGACAACGATGACGCCGGCAATGAATGGCAGGGAAATCATCTCCACGCCTCCGCCTCCAGCGAGCCTGCTACCCACTCTCCTCAACAAATCCGGAAGTGGAGCGCAGAAGACTCCGCTTAGGCGGATTGTATCCTAGTTGGCAGCGCGAACAGGCTCAAGACGCGCCAAACGTGTTGTCGTGGAAGGTGCGTGATCCCTTATGAAACCGCCGTAGGAACAGCCGTAATTTCGTCGGATGAAGTGAGGGGCATCACCTCGAGTTCCAATCCAACCACGCGGCGGACGATCACGCTGGAGCCGGCTTCTATCGGTTTCGGCGAAGTGGCATTCCAGATTTCTCCGTGCACGAAGACCGTTCCACGCGGGGCGATGGGCGTGCGGGCAACGCCAATCTCGCCAATCAGGCCCTCGGTGCCGGTAACCACCTTGTTGCGGCGGGCACGCAAGGCGATGCTCATCAGGAACGCCGTGATGATTCCCAAAGGAATGCTGACGGCGAGAGCCGTAATCAGGTGCACCTGCATTTCGGGAATAGGCGCATCGACGAGCAAGAGCCCGCCCAGCGTGAGCAGAACAATTCCGCCTGTCGTCAGCACCCCGTGGCTGGCGAATTTCGCTTCGAGGGCGAAAAGAATGAAAGCGGTCGCAATGAGTGCGAGCGCGGCAAAACGCACGGGAAGGAGATTGAGAGCGAAGGCGGCAAGCAGAATGAAGATGACGCCGACAGTGCCGGGTAGCACGGCGCCGGGATGATTGAACTCGACATACAGCGAGAGCAGGCCCACCGCAAGAAGAATGAACGCCACGTTTGGGTCCATGAGCCGGTCGAGAATTCGCTGCTTCAGCGTCATGTCGAAGATGCGGATGGGTTGGCCGACGAGATTCAGGGTGATGGTCTTGCCGTCGAAACGCTTGATGGGGTGGTCCGCAATTTGGCGGAAGAGGTCATCTTCGCTGGAAGCGACATAATCGATCAGTTTCTTCGAGAGTGCTTCCTGCTCGGTAAACGACTTGGATTCGCGCACGCCCGATTCGGCGATGTCGACGTTGCGACCGCGACGCGAGGCGACCGATCGCATGAGCGCGGCGAGGTCGTTCTCAACTTTCTGCTTCATGACATCGTCCATCTTGCTGCCGCCGAGGGTAACGGGATGGGCGGCGCCGGTGTTGGTGCCGGGAGCCATGGCGGCGACATCGGCGGATTCGAGGATAAAGAATCCGGCAGAAGCGGCTCGGCTGCCGCTAGGAGTGACATAGACGATGACCGGAACGGGCGAGTCGACGATCTTCTCGATGATCTCGCGGGTGGATTCGACGAGGCCACCGGGGGTGTTGATCTCAATCAGCAATGCCTGGTCGTTCTTGACTTTCGCCTCAGCCAAAGCGCGCCCGATAAATTCGTCCGTGATCGGCTGGATGGTATCGCTGAGGACAATCTTGAGGACCTCGGCGGAGGAGAACCCGGGGAGTGACAGGAAAACGAGGAGAGCTAGAAGTGCTCGGATATATCGGGAAACTCCCCACCCTGAATCTTTGCAAAAGGCACGAAAGTTTAGGATGGGGCATCCAAATGGATTCATGCGCGCGCGAGGAACGGGGTTCATCAATTCGGCAGTGGCTGCGCTTTCTCCGCGAGCTTGGCTGCGACCGCACGTTTCAGGTTGAGGGCCGAGGAATTCGCCGGGTCCAGTTGTGGAGCCCGATCGATACTCCGGGCGGCGGCATCGGCTCTATTGTCTCGCAAATCAAGACGCGCGAGTAAGAGCAAGGGATCGATAAACACCTTGAGCCCGAGGGCGGCTTCGGCTTCAGCGCGCGCCCCACCCAGATCGTTGTTCAACTCCAGGGTGCGGGCCAGTCCGGCGTGCGCTTCGGCATTGGCGGAGTTGAGCGAGATAGCCTCGCGGAATTCCTTCTGCGCTTCAGCGGTGAATCCCTGGGATAGGAGTTCCTGCCCATGGCTTACGTGAAATTGGGCGTGGGTAAGTCGGTCGGTCTTCGACAGGCGCTCTTCCGTCGCAGCCTGGATGCCCAGGAAGAGCTGGCGGAATGAGTTCTCATCATAGTTCAGCTTGAGGCGTTCGAGCGGAAGTTTCAGGGGTTTTGAGGAATCATTGAAGCCACTTACAAGTGTATGTATTTCTGTGTCTTCTGGGTGAAGTGTCAAGTATTCATTGAAAAAATGGATGGCGTCCTGGCGCTCTCCGTTTTGAGCGAGCGCGACCGCCAAATTGAACTTGTACTCGGCATCGCTCGAGTCAGCCTGGACGGCTTTCTGGAGATAGATGGCGGATTGTTTTTTATCGCCGAGTCGTCCGGTCACAACGCCGAGATTGTTGTAGACCTCGGGCAACGGCAGACGGGCGGAGACGAAATTGAACGCCAACTGGGAACGAGAAAAATCGCCCAGGTAGTACGCCGCGAGTCCGAGATAGAAGTTGGCTTCTCGCGCGAGCGGTTCGGTCGGGGAAACCTGGGCGAACGCGGCGACGGCTTGATCATATTGGCGGTCGTCGAAATAAGCGCGTCCCAGGCGGAGCAACGCTTCGTTGTAATTGGGGCTGAAGCGGACAGCCTCGCGGAAGTGCTGAATCTTCTCGGCCGTGGTTGTGGCGGTGATTCCCCGGACGTAATGTTCAAGCGCATCGAGACGAATGGGAGGCGCGCTGCTGGTGTAGGCCAGCTTGTCGAGCAATACATTTGGCCGCAGGGAGTGAAGCAGGTCCCAGGCAAGTGCCGTCTGGATATTGATGAGCTCGGGCAGCGGACCGGTCTCGTGCGGCTCCGACAGCAGCTTGAGGCGGTGCATGTCCAGGAGTTCGGCGGACGCGCTAAAGTTGCGGCCATCGAAGCTGTAGCGCCCCAATATGACGTAATCGGCATCCATTTGCTCGACGAGACGATAGATGGTGGCATGGGTGGGCTGGACCTGGGCAGGAATTCCAGCGCGATCATAAGCGCGAAGACGATCTTCGCGCGTCAGGGCGTAAATCGACGGGGATGACAGACGCTGGCTGAGGATTTCCGGGAAGGCTTCGCTGATCCATTGCAGGCCGGGCGCCCCGGAACCATTCTCGAAGGGCATCACGATAATCGTGGCGGTTGAATTCGACGCATGTTGGGCGTGCAGTGGAGTAAAGCTGACGAGCAGCAGAGCGCAGACGAAGGCGATGGATCGACGGAACGACAAGCATTCATTATAGCGAGCGGGAATAGGGGCAGCTATCGTCCAGTGCCTGTCGGGACCTTGTCATCGGCCTGTTTGGGAACGCTGGGAGGTATGGGAGCCATGCCAGACCAGCCGGGCAGTGTGGTATCTCCGGTGATCAGGCGGGCGCCACGCTCGTAGGTGACATAAGACCACGCCCATTGGATGAAGACGAGCAGGCGGTTACGGAAGCCGATCAGGAAGAAGATGTGGACGAAGAGCCAGGAGAGCCAGGCGACGAATCCGGAGATGTGGATCTTGCCGAACTGGGCAATAGCGGCGGCGCGGCCGATGGTCGCGAGGCTGCCTTTGTCCCAGTAATGGAAATTCTCGCGAGGCTTGCCGGCGAGGTCGCGGCGGATGGTTCTAGCTACAAATTTACCCTGCTGGATAGCAACCGGCGCTACGCCGGGAAGCATTTTGCCGTTCTCGTCCTTGAGCGCGGCAAGGTCACCAATGACGAAGACCTCAGAATGACCAGGAATGCTGAGATCGGGACGGACCAGCACGCGTCCGGCGCGATCAACGGGCACGCCCAACGCCTTGCCGAGGGGCGAAGCGGCCACTCCTGCCGCCCACAGGATCACGGCAGCGACGATACGGGTTTCCCCCACCCGCACCGCACCCGCCTCTACCGAGGTGACCATGGTGGACGTGCGCACTTCCACGCCGAGGCGGCGTAGTTGTTCTTCGGCGCTCCGGGAAAGGTCGTCGGGATAAGCCGGTAGGACACGCGGTCCACCCTCAATCAGGATGATGCGGGTGCGGGCAGGGTCGATATTCCGGAATTCATGGGCGAGGACGTGGCGGGTGATTTCGGCTAGAGTTCCGGCG
>OEKN01000262.1_pt2 | contig 34258 bp, 23 predicted proteins | sample 1503361 | NCBI WGS metagenome assembly OEKN01 (sample SAMEA104379592, study PRJEB20068) | metagenome | biome: 1000743; feature: 77; material: 1998 | place: USA | collected 2012 | depth 25 m
TTCTGATTGCGTTGCGCGACGATCCCTCGAGCGCCGAAGCGCAGTATGGTTTGGGAAGCGTCTACCTGAAGCAGCAGAAGCGGGCCGAAGCTCGCGAAGCTTTTGAGCGCGCCACCAAACTGAAGGCCAGCTATGTCGACACGCTGCCGAATGCGTGGAACAACCTGGGCCTGATCGCAACTCAGGAGGGACGGTTCGACGAAGCGGTTGGCTATTTCCAGCAGGCGCTGCGGCTCAGCCCCGATCATCTGATCGCGCTCGACAATCTCGGCAACGCGTATCGGCAGCTGAAGCGATGGGAGGAGGCGCGCCAGGTTCTGGAGCGCGCTCTGGCAGTTCATCCGCAGGATCCGGAAGCCAACTACAGCCTGGGAATGGTGTATGCACAAACCAATGACAACGCCCATGCCTACGAGTACCTGCAGAACGCGCTGCGATTGCGTCCGGGCTATCCCGAAGCACTGAATAATCTGGGCGTGCTTTATCTACGAACGGGCCGCAAAGATCAGGCGGTGGCGAGTTTTGAAGAGTGCATTCGGGTGGCCCCGGCGTTCGATCAGTCTTATCTCAATCTGGCGCGGGTTCACGCGATCGAAGGAGATCCCGAGAAAGCGCGGAGCGTACTTCGCGAGCTGCTGAAGCAGCATCCGGACCACGTGCAGGCGCAGAAGGCGCTGGCGGAATTGGGGCGGTAGGGATGGGGAACCGTGGGACTATAGGCAAGCGACAAGAAACCTGTCCCAGGCGGTCAATGAGTCAAATCACGATATTTCAACAGTCAAGGGAACCATATGGGGCGTTGAGGGTCTGGATACGCGAAACTTGCGCGATAATGTCGGGATAAGAAGGGCGGGTGCCCCAGGGAAGCACCCTGCATTTGCGGGTTTTCGGTGATGTGACTAAGCCACTTGGCAATGATGGCTTTATAGATGTGGCCCCGGTGTCCATCTTCTAGATACAAGGTCTGACCCAATCAGGCGACTACACAAGCACGTGGCGCTTGTTTGCGTTTTTCGAGGGTCCATAAGCGCATTCTTTTCAACTTACTGAAAACCTGCTATGGATTGCCCTTCGGATGTGCCTGCGGTGTGGGCGCGGTTAGAAGGTCGACCATCATCGTGTAAAGCTTCTCTACGTTGAGATCGACCTGCACCTCGACTGGTTGGAGTTCCAAGGCGGGCTTGTCGCGATCCGACCAGGTAAGCGTGCTTCCGTATCCGGCTCCATGATCGAGATCGACATCCAGGTAGCGCGTTTCTTTTTTTGTGATCAGCGTGGGATCAATCCAGGCGGCGGCAGCTAATTCGTCCCAGAGATAGTTGTACTGGCCGTAAAGCCGCCCATATTTTCCGATGTACTGTGCTACCGGCGTGTTGCCTTGCTTGATCCGGTTGATCAAGTCCATCGTCATGTTCGTCTTCACCGAAATGTCGACGGGGGTGCAGACAATTTTTTTCCAGGGTGCGCGCAGGACGATGTGGGCGGCTTCCGGATCGAACCACAAATTGAATTCGTGCCGCGGGGTGTTGATGAATTCAGGGTCGTCGGTTTGGGGATTCAGGCTCGCCCCCATGAAGATCAGTTCCCGGGCGAGCTTGGGGAATTCCGGATCGATGGAGATGGCGAGGGCAAGATTGGTCATCGGGCCGCCCTCGTAAATCGTGATCTCTCCGGGAAATTTGTGGACCAGGCGCACCAGGAAGTGGGCGGCATCTTCATCGGATGGCTCGGTGGTCGGTTTGCCTTCAGGAAGCGGGCCAAGTTCGTCGGGTGGATGGTAGACGCGCGGCGTCCAAGCTCCCACCCAGGCGACAGAGCCAAATCGCTGCTGCCACAGTTCCGTTTCCTTTTTGCCGCGAACCAGTGGGTATTCAGCTCCGGGAACAACGGGGATGTCGGTGCGGCCGATCAACTCGAGCGTTCGCAGCGTGTGCGCCACTTCCGACTTGAGCCACGCGTCGCCGGTGACCACGGTGATGCCGAGGACTTCGGTCTGGGGCGACTGGATGAGCAGCAGAATCGATTGCTGGTCGGTCCCGGCAGGTCCGGCGGCGTCCTGATCGATGATGAGCTTTCTCTTTTCCTGGCCCAGGGCCAGCATGCTAGTCATTGCCAAGGCGATCAGGACGATCCAACGGGCTTGACCCAACTTCATTCTTGTCCTCCGGCGAGGTGTAGATGCGCACATCGAATTCAACTTCGTACCCCCGGTGGAAAATACCCACCCTAACCCCGCAAGGAACGCGAGGTTAGGATGGGGCACCCGCGGCTTCGTTCATTTGGCTGTTAAACGTCCAATCAACAACTCGAAAAACCCCGCGGTATCCACATCCATAGCAACGTTTGTATTGGGGACGAAGTGATCGCGCAGCACGGGTGATGTTTTAGTGGTGGCGAGGGTGGGCGCCGAGCCGCGAATGGTCATGGTCTGCGCTGCTTTTTTCTCTGCCTCGGCGCTGCGGCGATCATCGCCTGCGGTTGGGCTGTATCCCAGGGTTTCGCCTGCAGTAAGCTCGCCCGTGGTCTCCACATCCACGTAATACTCCTTCCACTTGAGCAGGGAAGGATTGAGGAACGCGGCCACTGCGAGCGAGTCGTGCATGTTGGGATCGACGAGAAAGCCCGCTTCCCGATAGTGCTGGATGGCATGGCGCGCAATGTTGGCCGCGGCTTGGCTCACCGGATTCTGGGCAGCTTCGAGACGCCGTACGTGCGCATCGGTCAGCCCAGTCTTGCGCGTGACGTCGAGACCCACCATGGTGATGGGAATTCCAGATTGAAAGACGATGCGTGCGGCCTCAGGATCAACGTAAATATTGAACTCTGCGGCCGGAGTAATGTTTCCACCCGAAAGAGAGCCGCCCATCATGACGATTCTCGGGATCATGTTGTGGAGATCGGGGTCCAGATCGAGGGCCATGGCCACATTCGTGAGCGGGCCGATGGTGATCAGCGTGATTTCTCCGGGATGCTTGCGCACCGTCGTGCGGATGAACTCCGGGGCCGGCTCGCTCACGGGCTTGGTTTTTGGTTCCGGGAACTCGGCGCCTGCCAGTCCGTTTTCACCGTGAACGTAAGCGGCGGTTACCAGGCGGCGCGTCAGAGGGGTCTTCGCGCCTGCGGCCACGGGAATGTCGTTGCGGCCCGCGATTTCCACCATGCGCAACGCGTTTGGCAGCGTCAACTCCAGCGGCACGTTGCCCGCAACCGGCGTGATTCCCTCAATCTTCAGTTCGGGCGAACGCATGGCGAGCAGCAGCGCAAACGCGTCATCGACGCCGGGGTCGGTATCGATGATGACGCGGGACGGAGTGGCGCTCGTCGGCGGCTGGGCTGTCGCGGCTGGCGTTTCCTCGAGGGCAAGAGCGTCTGCTGATAAAGCTCCTGCAGCGATGGCTGCTGCGGACGACGCGACGAACTGGCGGCGAGTAAGGGCAAACTTGCGATCGGAATCCATGTCCCTGGCTCCTGAGTTATTTCGAATTGCGCGGCGGTTGCGTCATCAACCTGACATAGAGGTCGTAGAGTTTCTTGGTGTCGACATCGAATTGCACCGTGGCTTTTCTTTCGTAGGGAGGCACTTCAGCCTTGGGATCCCAGAACAGGGTTTGGCCGTAACTGGGCCCATGATCGACGTCAATGTCGACGTAGAGTTCCTTCTGGTTCGTGATGATCGAGGGATCGACCATCGCTGCCGCGGAGAGCTCATCCCACATGAAGCTCTCGACCGAGTATTCGGTGAGGTAACGAGCTATGGGGGTGTTGGCCTTCGCGATCTCGGCCTTCAAGGCGGGATTCACCGTGGTCTTCACGGAAACATCGACCGGGGTGATGGTGATGCTCTTCCACGGAGCGCGCATGACGATGCGCACGGCTTCGGGATCGAACCACCAGTTAAATTCCCGGCGGGCGTCGGCTCCGGTGATGCCACCGTTGTCGGCATACATGCCGCTTCCCATCAGGACCAGGGATTTGGCGAGCGTCGCGACCTGCGGGTCAAGGCGCAAGGCGAGGGCGATGTTGGTCAGCGGACCGCCTGCCCAAATCACGACCTCGCCGGGATACTTGTGGACGGTACGAACGATGAAGTGAGCGGCGGTCTCATCCAGGGCCTTGATATGCGGTTCGCCTTCCACGAGAGGCGGGACGACGTCGGGTTCGTGATATCCAGCGCGGAAGGCAGGGGGCGTGCTCGCCGAGCGACCGGAGAAGTCACTCCAACACCCTTTGTAGTGGAGCTTGCCGTAGAGCGCTTCCCAGCGTTCGGTTTCTTCCTTCGTATTCAGAAGGGGAAACTCGGCGCCCGCGATGACTGGAACGTCAGTGCGGCCGGCGATCTCCAGCAAACGCAACGTGCGCTGCGTCTCTTCCTTGACCCACTGGTCGCCGCTCACGGTCGTGATTCCGAGGACATCGAACTTGTCGGACTGCAGGAAAATCAGGATGGACTGCATGTCGGTAGTAGCGGGACCACGCGCATCCTGATCGACGATGACTTTGATCTTTTGCGCCTGCAGGCCTGCTGCTGACAGGAGGAGGGCAGCAACCAACAGGGCAACGTGCATTGCTGGCTTCATGGGGGATGTTCCCTCAGTTCTTTGATAGCCTATCGCGATCGGTTGGAAGGCATCGCATTGTAAAGCTTGAGCACAGCGGCTGCCAAGGTCGGCGGGCGGGGACGCCCGCCGCTCCATTTGAGTTGGAGTCCGCAGTTTGATTGCGGCCTGCGTGAGCAGCATCTAGAATTGCTGCGCGTGCATTCTTGCGCACCTTCACAGTGCTGTTATGGGGTATTCGCGTTTAGAGGCTCGACGTTTCTCCCGTCTGGTTATGTGCGTGGCGCTCGTCTGCGCTCCGCTTGTGGCCCGAGGTCAATCGAGCACGTCCTCCGAAGGGGCAACCGTGTACGGCACTGTCCGTGATGCACATGGGCAGCCAGTTACTGCTGCATCGGTTCATATTCAATTGCAGGGCACGGATCAGAACGTAAGTGCGGAGACGGATTCGAAGGGCGCTTACCGGTGTGCCGGGCTGCATGAGGGTGTGTATTCGATTCGTGCGGAAAAAACCGGCAGCGGCAACGCTACTTTCGGTCCTGTCGAACTCCGGCAGAAACTGGCGAGCGAGGTGAACCTTACGCTGGCAGCTCAGGCATCCGGGGGAAGCCAGAGTTCGACGGCAAAGGCGCCGGAATTCTTTGATGAGCCGCAATTCACGGTGGCAGGCGTCACCGACGCGACCAACCACGGTGGACACGGTTCCGACGCCATCTTTCGAACATCCCGGTCGCTCGCGCGAGATGTTGCATCCGTCAATCTGCGGCCTGATTCGTCCCCGGCTCGGTCCGTGCAGGACGAATCATCTCTCAGGGAGGCCGTGAAGCGTGCTCCTGAGAGCTTCGAGGCAAACCAGCAGATGGGTGCGTTCCTGGTACGAAGTGGACATCCCCACGAAGCTGTGCCGTATCTGGAACGATCGCACCAGGTCCGCCCAGATGATTACGAGGGGGCCTTCGATCTAGCTCAGGCATACGCCGACGCGGGAGAGTATGACCGCAGCACCGCGATCGCTCGCAGCTTGCTGGCGAAGCGGGACAGCGCGGTGGTCCATCATTTGCTCGGCGACCTGGAGGAGAAGCAGAAGCGCCCAGTTGAGGCAGTACGCGAATACCAGCGCGCCGCAGAACTCGACCCGAGCGAGACCAATTACTTTGATTGGGGATCCGAGTTGCTCACGCACCGTGCGCTGCAGCCGGCGATCGAAGTTCTTACGAAGGGCCATCGCCTCTTTCCGCAGTCCCCACGAATGCTGGTCGGACTGGGCGTGGCCTGGTATGCAACCGGATCATCCGATCTCGGTACGAAATATGTGTGCGATGCCTCAGACTTGAATCCTCGAGATCCCGGTCCCTACCTGGTGCTAGGCAAAATGCAAATCGGCCAGCAGTCGCTGTCGAACGGCGTGCTCGCAAGGATGGAGCGCTTCGCTCGCCTTCAACCCAACAATGCCCTCGCGAATTATTATTACGGGGTTGCGCTCTGGAAGCACGGGAAGAGTACAGGCAAATCCCAGGATGCGGCGCCAATCGAGGCTTTACTGGAAAAGTCTGTGCAGCTGGATCCCAAGCTGGCGCGCGGCTATCTGCAATTAGGCATTCTTTCTGACGAGCGATCGGACCTGCCCAAGGCCATCGCCGCGTATCAAAGCGCGATCGCGGCTGACGCCCAACTGGAAGAGGCTCATTACCGCCTGGCGCAGGCCTACCGCCGCAGGGGGGAGACGCGGAAAGCGCAAGAAGAGATCAAGCTGTACGAGCAGATCTCGAAGGAAACGGCACTGCAAGCGGAACAAGAAGGACGCGAGATTCCGCAATTTGTTTATACTCTCCGCGATCCGAAGCCGCCGGCGCAGCCACAGTAAGAAAGTCTGTTGCCAAAGTTTTCCAGAACACGCCGGCAAGTTTCTCATCCTGGGGGCTCGCGCTGAACGCCAACTCGCTCGATCGCTTCTTTAGACTCACCGAAAATCAGACCACCGTGCGGCGGGAGATGGTGGGCGGACTGACCACGTTCATGACGATGGCGTACATCGTCGTGATCAATCCGCAGATTCTGGCGCAGGCGGGAATGCCAGCAGACGGCGTCGTCTTCGCGACGTGCATTTCGGCGGCGGTGGCTTCGCTGGTGATGGGACTGTACGCGAATTATCCGATCGCGATGGCGCCCGGCATGTCGCTGAACGCGTACTTCACCTACTCCGTGTGCCTGGGCATGGGAATTCCCTGGCGGACGGCGCTGGGTGTGGTTTTCCTGTCCGGGGTATTGTTTGTCCTGCTCACCATCACGCGCGTGCGGGAACAGATCGTCAACGGCATTCCAGACAGTTTGAAACATTCAACCGCCGCGGGTATTGGCATGTTCATCGCGTTCGTAGGGCTGCGGAATGCGAAGCTGGTGGTGGCCAATCCCGCGACATTCGTCGGCATCGGAAACGTGTCGCTGCCCGAAGTTCAGGCCGCGTGCTTCGGGATCGTGTTCACGCTGCTCCTGATGGCGCGTAAGGTGAATGGCGCGATCCTGATTGGAATCGCGGGGACGACCGTGTTCGGCATTTTGCGCGGACTGACGCACTGGCCGACGGCGTGGCTCTCGATGCCACACCCGGGCGGCACGTTTCTGCAACTGGATTTGCGCGCTGCGTTGCATCTGGGGCTGCTGGAAATTATCTTCGCTTTCTTGTTCGTCGATCTGTTCGATAACGTGGGCACGCTCGTCGGAGTATGCGAGCAAGGTGGCTTCGTGAAGGACGGACGCATCCCGCGTGTCGGACGTGCTCTGCTCGCCGACGGCGTGGGGACGGTATTCGGGGCTTTGACCGGCACGTCGACGGTGACCAGCTATATCGAGAGCGCGTCTGGGGTGGCTGCAGGCGCACGCACTGGATTAAGCAACGTCTTTGTCGCGCTGTTATTTCTGATGGCGGTGTTTTTCTCGCCGATCGCGGGCGCGATTCCGGCGTTTGCCACCGCTCCTGCGCTGGTTCTCGTGGGCGCGTTGATGACGCAATCGATCTCGCATGTCGCCTGGGACGATTTTACCGAAGCATTTCCGGCTTTCCTCACTATGCTGACGATGCCCCTCACGTTCAGCATCGCCACAGGATTGAGCCTGGGTGTGATCGGCTACACGGTGGTGAAAGTGGGGACGGGCAGGTATCGCGAGGTCAGCGTTGTATTGTGGATTCTCACCGTGCTGTTCATCCTGCGCTACGTCTACCTGGCAGCCGCTTAGCTTGCGCTATTGCGGGTGAGAATTCTGGATTGGCGCGGTCATCAGCGACACGAACATGCGGTAGAACTTCTCCTTGTCTAAATCAATCTGGATTTCTACCGGCGGACGGGTGATTTTGGGCTTGTCGTTTTCGGTCCAGGTGAGCGTATTGCCGTAACCTGCGCCACGATCGAGATCGACGCCTATGTAGCGGGTCTCGCGCTTGGTGATGATGCTGGGATCGATCCACGCCGCGGCAGCCAGTTCATCCCACATAAAATCAGCTCCGGGGCCCGGCTGGTAATAGCGCGCGACGTAGTGGGCGAGCGCCGTGCCCGAGGCGTCGATCTGCGTAATCATCTCCGGCGTCAACCGAGTCTTGACGGAAATATCGGTGGGCGTGCACACAATCTTTTTCCAGGGCGCACGCAGCACGACGTCGGCCGCTTCCGGATCGAACCAAAAATTGAACTCGTGCCGCGGATTGTTCACGAATTCCGCATGCGTGGTCTGCGGGCTGAGACTTCCGCCCATGAACACCAATTGCTCGGCCAGCTCCGGCAAGTGGGGATCGATGGAGATCGCGAGTGCCAGGTCCGTCATGGGAGCGCCCTCGTAGATCGTCACCTCATGCGGATACTTGTGCACCATACGAATCAGAAAATGAGCCGCGTCTTCTTCCGCGGGTTTCAGCTTAGGCTGCCCTTCGGGCAGGTTCGGGATGACGTAAGGTTCGTGCCACCACCGCTCATCCCACGCGCCCGCGTAAGCCACTTTCCCATAACGTTGTTGCCAAAATTGCGCCTCTTCGTGGCTGCGGACCAGGGGAAAGACAGCGCCGGGAACGACAGGAATGTAGGTGCGCCCGATAATTTCCAGCAGGCGAAGCGTGTGCGCGACCTCCTCGTCGCGCCACTGGTCGCCGCTGGCCACGGTAATGCCGAGAACTTCGACCTGGGGTGACTGCAGCATCACGAGAAGCGTCTGTAAGTTGCTGCCGCCAGGGCCAGAGCAATCCTGATCGATGATCACCTTGCGGCGAGGCTGGGCGAGGCTGAACGAGCTTGCCAGCAATAGTGCTGCGATCGAAAAGCGAAGTAGCTTCATGATAGATCGTGAGCCGATAGTTTCGAGTTTCAAGTTTCGGGTTTCGAGTGTGCAGTGCAGTCCGAAGCAGTTCACTCGACAACAAGCCCAGAGTGTCGTCCCCTGAAGGGGACTCAACTTCTGCGAGAAGCTTTCCCTGCACTCACGTGCGGGGCTAACCGCTGGCGTCGCTGCGCGACTTGAAACCTGAAACCTGAGGATCGAAACCTGAAACTCGAAACCTGAAGCCCGAAACTCGAAACCCGAAACTCGAAACCTGAACTTGAAACTCGAAACCTGAAACTCGAAACTATTTTCGTTCTGGCCGCGTCATCAGGTCGATATAGATCTTGTAGAACTTCTCGGCGTCGATATCGAACTGGACGTTGGCCAACCGGAGGTAGGGCGGAACCTGCGTCTTCGGATCCCAGAAGATTGTTTTGCCGTAGCTGGCGCCGTGATCGACATCGATGTCCATGTAGAGCTGTTTTTGGCCGGTGATGATCGAGGGATCGATGAGCGCGATGCCGGCAATCTCATCCCACATGTAGCCGGGCAGGGAATATTTGTCGAGGTATTGCGTGATCGGGGTATTCGCCTTGGAGATGGTCGCCTTCATCTCGCTCGTGAAGCGGGTCTTCACGGAAATATCGATGGGCGTGATGGTCACTTTCTTCCACGGCGCGCGCAAGACGATGCGGGCGGCTTCGGGATCAAACCACCAATTGAACTCGCGCCGGGCATCGATGGCACCAGGGTCGATGGCGCCTTTGTCGGCGTACAGGCCGCCGCCCATCATCACGAATTCCTTGGCGAGAGTCGCGACCGAGGGGTCGAGCTTTAAGGCCAGGGCATAGTTGGTGAGCGGGCCTCCGGCCCAGAGCACGACCTCCCCCGGATACTTGTGCACCATCTTGATGATGAACTCGGCGGCCGTTCCGGCGGCAGCCTCGATGTGAGGTTCGCCCTCGGGCATGGGCGGTACGACATTGGGGTCGTGGTACGGCATCTCCGAAACCAGGGAGCGATAGGCCTTGAACTTATCCGTCCACGCGCCCTTGTATTCGAATTTTCCGTAGAGGGACTCCCAGCGCTCGCTCTCCTCCTTGGAGTTGAGCAGGGGGAACTCGGCTCCCTGAATGACGGGCACGTCGGTGCGGTTGGCAATCTCGAGCAGACGCAGAACGTGCTGCGTCTCTTCCTTTACCCACTGGTCGCCGCTGACGGTCGTGATCCCGAGCACGTCGAACTTCTCTGACTGGAGGAAGACGAGAATGGCCTGCTGATCGCTGGTGCCGGGGCCGCGCGCGTCCTGGTCGACGATGACTTTGATTTTCTGGGCGGAGGCGGAGAGGGCGAGAAGAAGACTAAGAAGCAGTGCCGAAAGGAAAGTCCGTGCCCAAATTTTCATGAAGTCTCCAGATATAAGGCATTCGAAAGGCAAAGAGATGGGCAGACCTGGTAAACGGGACTCAAGCCCAATACTCGGTCTGCCCAACGATAGTGTCCAACTGCTCTAGAACTTCAGCTTCAACGCGAACTGCATTACGCGCGGATTGTTGACCGTGCTGTTCACCAATCCGAAGGTTGTAGGTGAAGCAACGTCTTGCATATTGCCGGCGGAGGGATTGCCGGTTAACCAGAATTGTGCATGGTTGAACAGGTTGAAGAACTCGGCGCGGAACTGCAAGCCCATCCCTTCGCGGAAGGGCAGCATGAAGTTCTTGACAAGGGAGAAATCGGTATTCACAAACCGGGGACCATTAACTGGCGTGCGTGAAGCCGTCCCGAGCTCTCCGACGGTTGCAGGATTTGCGTTTGTGCTGACAAAGGCGCAAGGATTGAACCAATTTTGAAGCGTGTGCACCTTGGCAGGTGCGACACAGCCCGGATTTCCCGCGACTTGTCCGCCCTTGTTCGGATCGCCAACCTGGAAGGGCCGGTTAAACCCACTGCCACCGTTCCAGAAGAAAGGCACACCCGATGTGTTGTCGCTGTCGATTACGAACAGCGGAAAGCCCGACACAACCCTTTCGATGACATTCGTTGACCAACCGCCAAAAAAGGCGTTGGCCACACCGTTCCAGTTGCTTCCGAACTGCTTGCCTTTTCCGAAGGGCAGGTCGTAGAGAACACTGGCGGTGAACTGATTGTTGGCATTAATTGCGGAGAGCGCCCAATCGGCTTTCTGAGCGCCCGGCAAGGGCCAGTAAACCGCCCCCGGGAACGTTCCCAGCCCGTCGGGCATTCCGGAATCGAAGGTCCTTGACCACGTGTATCCGAGCAAAGCGTACAGACCGTGGCGAGAACTCTTCGTCTCGGCTTTGATCTGAAGAGAGTCGTACCGTGCCCGGCCCACGTCGTTGTTGTTGAGATAGTTCTGGATCAGGGAGTACTGGGGACCATTCGCAGGAGTCACATATCCACAACCCAACGTGTAGCCCGGGACGGTTCCGCAGGCCTTTGGGGAAGTCAGCTTAAGGTTCAAGCCATCCACTAGAATGTGCGTGCTGTGCGACCCGGCGTATCCGGCAGTCAGCACAATGTTGCCCGGCAACTGGTGCTCGATGTTGAGATTGTATTGCTGGACCATACCCTGCTTGAAGTTAAGATTCTGCGTTTGCACATTTCCGAAATAGAACTCCGGATTCGGGGGCACCGTATTGCTTGTGGCCAAAAGTGGAGTCATGATATTCGCCACACCACAAGGCGCAGGCTGAGCACCTCCTGTGTTTGTTTGCCCGAATGGACAAATCCCTTCGAAGTTCCCGAAGTCGGCGAAATAAGGGGGGTTCTCCCACAATCCCTGTGCGCCCTGGTTCCAGGAAGAGTCGTGGAAGATGGCATAGCCCGCGCGAACTGCGGTGTTCTGCAGGCCGAAGGGTTTCCAGGCGATCCCAATACGCGGCTCTACGGCAGACTTATCCATCTGGATGCCGACTCGGCCATCGCTGCGGACGCAGAAGCTGCAGCCGGTGATGGGAGCCGGTCCTGCTACGAACATCTTTCCGCTGGCAATGTCGAAATTCGCCTGACGGTTTTGTGCTTCGGTAATCGGTGTGACGATCGCCCATGCCACCCCAATGTTCACGGTCAGGTTGGGGGTTATGCGCCAGTCGTCCTGGACGTAGGGACGGAATAGCTTCCAGCGCCGACCAGTGGTGGCACCGAAGTAGGTCTGGTCGTGAAGGGTACCGAGCAATTGACCCAGAAGTAAATCGGCCGCACTGTCGTTGGTGATAGCGGGGGTGAAGTTGATGAGGAACCCATCCTGGAAGGCATTGGTTTCCACGTTCATCTGATTGGCGCGGACCTGCATTCCGACGCGGATGTTGTGGTGGCCGCGAATCATGTCGAACGAATCGGAGATCGAGAACACGTTGGTTCCACCCTGAAAGGGAGCGAACCCGCGATCCCCGAGTCCCCAGTAGTTGCCCATCAGGGTGGCGCTCAAGCCGCAGCTCATACAGTCACTGGAGGATTGCGACCATCCCGGCAGCCCGTTGCACTTCGTGTTCAGGTCTGCGCCCAGAATCCCGAGATTCGCCGCTTCGCAAGTCTGATCGCCGAATGACTTGATGTGATTGAAAATGCGATTGAAGCCAAAGCTGACCTGATTGATGTTGTTCGACGAAAAGATATGCGTTTCCGAGACCACGACATTGCGCCCGTGGTTGGTAATGTTCTGGGTGCTGGCGAACGGGCTGGGTGCGGCGTATCCGGGCGAACCTCCGGGAATAAACGAGACGGCCTGGTCGTAGCTGAATCGCGCGAACAGGGAGTCTTTCGAGGAGAAGTTGTGGTCGATGCGAACATCGAACTTACCTTCATTCAAGGTTCGAGCTGGCACGCTGGCGAAGTTCGTGATCGTGCTGGGACTGATCGCGTTGGGCGTCGGGAAAAGCTTCAACATCGCCTGACCCACGGGGTCGATCATCCCCGGTGTCGGGTCTGTGGGAAAGCCGCTGGGAATGATGTTGCAAGGAGTTCCGCCTGTCTGAGTTCCATTAGCGTTCGGAGTCACTGGAACGCCACCGTTGCACATGAACGGCGTGAACGGTGCCGCGGCGTACGGGTTGACTAGGTCCGGGAAGCCGTCCGCATTCAGAGTTCCCGGGCCGCTCGCGCTCGCATCAAAGGTGCCGGGACGGGGCGTCCCCAGCGGGTCATTGCTAAAGTCACCATTGATCATCGCGGGCGTCGGAATCAGACCGATGAACGGCTGCCCATGCACTTGCCGCTTGGCTTCATAATCTACAAAGAAAAACGTCTTATCCTTCTCCAGGGCCCCACCCAACGAGGCGCCGAACTGGTTCAGATTGAACTTCTCGCGGGAACTCGCGAAGTAGCTACGCGCATCCAGAGCAGTGTTGCGGAAGAACTCGAAGACGGTCCCGTGCAGTTGGTTGGTTCCCGACTTCGTCGTAATCAACACCGCCGGACCCGCGCGCGTGCCGTATTCGGCGGAGAAGTTGTAGCTGAGAACCTTGAATTCCTGGATGGCGTCGATCGACGGCAGAATGGCAATTCCGCCAGCGGTCAATTCGTTGTTGTCGTTACCGTCGAACAACCAGTCCGTGCTGCTGGCGCGCGATCCGCCCACTGAGAGGGAAAACGAGCCTCGGGTCGAAACTTCGCTGCTGGGACCGCCGTTGAAGAAGCTGTTCGGATTGGTTTCCTGGGTGGTTCCGGGAGTCAGGGTCGCTAACTGCACGAAATCGCGTCCATTGAGAGGGAGGTCGGCCACCTGCTCGGAGGTGATCACCTGGCCCAAGGTCGGATTGGAGGTTTCCACCGCCACTTCCGTCGCGCTTACTTCTACCGTCGAGGATACCGACGCCGGCGACATGGTGAAGTTGACATCAAGGTGCTCGTCGACCTGCAGACGAATGTCTTTCTGCTCGGTGGTTTGGAAGCCCTGCGACTCGACTCGGATCGTATACGTGCCGATCGGAACCAACGGAATCAAGTAGTGGCCGGTATCGTCGGTCTTGGCGTCGCGCTCCTGAGCCGTGCCTTGCGACGTCACTCGTACGGTTGCGCCCGAGATTACGGACCCGGTTTTGTCAGACACAGTCCCTGAAAGACTTCCAGTCGCCTGCCCATAGACCAGCGGCGACATTGTGAAAAGGAGTGAACCACAGAAGACGAGCAGCAGCGCTTTTTTGCTCAGCATGAATATCCCCCTGGAGACCTCACACCGAATACGAACGGGACGCTCGCTTCCCCACGCAGCACGTCGGAGGTCCCTGATCGGAGTGCGCTCATATAACTGGATTTAGGCCTGTGAAGTCAAGAGTTTTGTGGCGTTTACTGTAAATACAGCGAAACCGCGGCGCTCGAATTTCGGACAGAAATTCCGTCGTGATCTGGCATCGAGAAAAGCTTTTAACCGCGAAGGGCGCAAAGATCGCGAAAAGGTCGCGAAGGGAAGCGGTTCTGGTTGTATTTCCGTTCATGCTTGAGCACGGCAAGCACATCGGCATGGACATGCTGGCAATTTTAGGCAGCCGCGCGTTTTGCCCATTCCGCGTCGTATCGGGCGCGATCGTAGAACGATTTTTGCGTGCCCACGCCGGTGGTTGAGAGTCCGGCATACAGGTTGGCGCGGCGGACCGCCTCGCGCTCGGGCAGGCCTTCTCCAAGGAAGACGGCAAAGCTGCCGATGAAAGCGTCGCCTGCGCCCGTGCTATCAACACTTTTCACCTGAAATGCGGGAATATGTTCCATGCCTTCGTGCCCCGCCAACAGCGAACCGTTCGCGCCCAGGGTTATGATCACTCGTTTCACTCCCCCGGAAAGCAGAGTCTGCGCACACTTCTTTGCGTCTTCGAGGTTTCGCACGGGCATCCCTGTGATTGTCTCTGCCTCGCTTTCGTTGGGGACAAAGTAGTCGAGTCCGGCCAGCGCCTTCAGATCGACAGGAGCGGCGGGCGCGGGATTCACGATGCAACGAATGCCATTCGCGTGGGCGAATTGGACGCTGTAGTAGACGGTCTCGAGCGGAATTTCGAATTGCAGGACCATGCAATCCACGGTCCTTAGCAGATCGGCGGCCGCGTCGACGTCGGCGGGCATCAGGCGGTCATTGGCGCCTTTCACGACGAAGATGCGGTTCTGTCCGCTGGGCTCGACGAAGATGGGTGCTACGCCGCTCGACACGCCTTCCAATTGCTTGACATGAGTGGTGTCAATCCCGAGCCGCTTGAAATTCTCGATGGTGGCGGGTCCGAACAGGTCGTTGCCCACACGCGCAATCATGAACACTTCCGCCCCGCACAGCCGCGAAGCCGTTGCCTGGTTCGCGCCCTTGCCGCCGAAGCCCAGGTCGAACGAATCTCCGAAAATGGTTTCGCCCGGCTTAGGAAAACGACTGGTGAAGGTGGTCAGGTCGATGTTCGCACTGCCTACGACGGCGATCCGCGGGCGCTTAGCCATAAAAGTTTTTCGAATGACGAAAGAAGGGCGAGTCTAGTCAGCGGTGCGCGGGGTTGTCAACGGGAAGGGAGGTCAGCGAAGTCGGTCAGCTGGCGCGACGGACAGAAAGACTGCCGGGCTGTGCCCGGCCGGACAGGCGAGGGCGCCTGTCCCTACACGGTCTTTATCCAAACAAGCGCATGAAGCCAGTCGCCGGCAGGTCCGGCACCAGGAACGTCGCGTCTCGCTGTCCTGCCACCCGGGCCAGAGACTGCGCCGCCAGGTAGCCGCTGCGGACGGCCCCTTCCATCGTCGCCGGCCATCCCGTGGCGGTCCAATCGCCTGCAAGAAAGACGCGTGGCCACACTGTTTCGGGCCGCGGGCGATCCGCTTCGATTCCCGGTCTCGGCGAATAAGTCGCGTGAACTTCCTTGATGACGGTGGCCTTCAGCAGGTTGGCTTCGCGCGCCGCGGGAAAGAATTCGCGCAGCTCACTGACCGCGAGGTCCACAATCTCCTGCTTCGACTTATCCACCAGCGTCTTCGAGGCGCTGACGACCAGTTCCACGTAGCTGCCGTGCCCGTTATTGTCGCGGTTCTGCAGCTTCGACTTGTGAAACATCCACTGGATGGTGCGATCGAGCAATACGGCGTGATCGAGCTCGGAAATCACGCGATCGAACCAGAGGTGAATGCCGGTGATCGGGGAAGTTTCGAAGCGCGCCAGTGAGCTGCGCAGCGGCAGCGAGGCGGACGAGTCGGGAAGAATCCGTTCCAGGCTGTCAAACGGCAGCGCGAGAACGGCGTAGTCAAAGGTCTCTTCCCTTCCACCCAGGGAAAGCTTTACGTGCGACAGCTCGGCGCGGAACCGTTCGGCGGAAGTACGGAATCGCACTTCGCCCTGGCGCTCGCGAATGTAGCTGCCCGCCGCGCTGTAAAGATCCGTGAGTGGAACCGTGGGCACACCCATGCGTCCAGCCTCGACGGACTTCAGAAATGACTCGCGCATGACCTGCGCAGCGTAGGGCACCGAAACGCGCTCCACCTCTTCGTTCAGGGCGCTCACCAGCACCGGCTTCCAGAAGCGCTCAATGGCGCGCACGGTCTGACCGTGGCGGTTCAGCCAGTCCATAAACGATTCCCCGGTGTCGCGAGGAGTGGTGGGGGCCAGCGCGATCATGGCGCGCGCGATGGCGACCTTGTCGGCGACTTCGAGGCACGATGCTCGCAGGAAAGCCGGTGTGGTGTGCAGAGGCGCGGGTAGAGACGATGGTCCGATTTCCGAAGCGCGGCCGCCTGGCTCGAGAAAAGTCATCCGGTCGAACCAGCGAATGCTCCCGGCTACCCCCGTGCGCTGATAGAAGTCGATAAGGTTCGTGCAGCAGCCGAGGAGCACATGCTGGCAATTGTCGATGACTTCGCCGGTGCCAGGATGTTGATAGGACGAGGCGCGTCCGCCGAGATAGGGCCGGCGTTCGAACAACGTGACCTTCATGCCTGCGGAAGCCAGCGCACAACCGGCAGCCAGTCCGGCAAGTCCGCCGCCCACAACAGCCACGCTGGGAGGTTGAGTCCAGGACTGCGGCATCAGGTCAACCGCTTAACGAAGCCCTTGGCCAGGACGGAAAGTTTTTCGAAGGTGCTCAGCCGGACTCGCCCCGCAAAAACATCGTATTGCTTCTGTGCGATTCTCTCGAGCAAACGCTGGTAAATGGTCACAAGCACCCAGAGAGCAGGCTGGCTGTCTTCGCTGACCAGCGGAATCAACTCGTGGCCCGATTTATAAAATTCGCGGGCGCGGTCGGCCTCCATGGCCAGCAATGATCGCAGGCGCGCGCGGTCGGGCGTGCCCTGCAGGTCGCGCGGAGTAAGCTCGAATTTCTGCAGATCTTCGAGCGGGATATAAACACGTCCCAATCCGGCGTCTTCCTTGACATCGCGAATGATGTTAGTCAGCTGGAATGCAATCCCGCAACGCTCGGCCAGGTGCTCGGCGTTGGTGTCGCGGTAGCCGAAAATCTTGATGCAGACCAGTCCGACAACCGAGGCCACGTGATAGCAGTAGAGGTACAGATCCTTGAAGGAACGGTACTGCACGACCAGGCTGGATGACTCCGACCCGGTTTCCGTCGAAGGACCTTCCGGGCCTGAGTCGGGCACGTCCATGAGAGTGCCGAAGGCCAACTGGTCGAGCAAGTCCGCGGGAATCTGGTAACGGCGCTGAGTGTCGGTCAATGCGAGAAGAATCGCATCGTCGGTGGACTCGCCGGCCTGGGCGTGATGGAATGCGTCCAGCCAAGCCTCCATGCGCGCGCGCCGTTCCCGGGGCGGTAAGGTGGGATCATCGGAAAGATCGTCGCACCGCCGCATGAAGGCGTAGACCGCACAAAGGGCTTCGCGCTTGGGTTTTGGGAGGACTAGGAAAGCGTAATAAAAGTTCCGCGCGGAAGAACGCGCAATCCCGCTGCACACCGAATATGCCATCGCCAACTGGGAGTGTGTGGGCACGGACTGAACGGTGGCGGGCTGCACGGCGGTGCTCATAGCAACTTCCCCAGCGCTGCGCGCGCCACCAGGATCAGCTTGCGTGGCTTGGAGATCGCGGGCCGCTGTCCCAAAACCGCATATCCCTGTTTTTCGATGGCGTTCAGAATTTCCTGGCCGCCGCGCGTGAAAAGCTCCAGGTCGATGGCGAGTTCTTTGTCGACTTTGCTCACCAGCGGCAGGCCGCGCTCAAACCATTCGCGCGCGCGTGTGACTTCGAAGCGCATCATCTCGCGAAATGCGGAGGTATTTCGATTCGCAGCCAGATCATCTTCGTTCACGCCGAAGCGCCGCAGGCTCTCGAGGGGCAGGTAGATTCGGCCTTTTTCGTAGTCGACGGAAACGTCCTGCCAGAAATTCGCCAACTGCAGGGCCGTGCATGTGTAGTCGGAGAGCTTCTGCCGCTCTGCATCGCGATAGCCGCAGAGATAAAGCACCAGGTGACCGACCGGGTTCGCGGAGTTCCGGCAATATCCGAGCAAGTCATCGAATGTTTCGTAGCGCGTGATCGTCTGATCCTGGCGAAAGGCGGTCAACAGGTCGGAAAATTCGTATTGCGGAATCTCGAATTTGCGCACTGTTTCCGCGAGGGCCACGAAAACAGGATGCCGAGGACAACCCGCATAACAAGCCTTTAACTCCTGCTCCCACTGATTGAGCAACCACAGCGACGCCGCCGGATTTCCAACCTCGTCGCCGAGATCATCGGAGATGCGGCAGTACGCGTAAACGTTGAAAAAATCCTGACGCAAGCGCGCCGGGAGAAACCATGTGGCCACCGAGAAATTTTCGTAATGCGAGCGCGCAAGGCGCTGGCAATAGGCGCGCGACTCCTCCAGCGAAGGCGCTGCCGGGGGAATCGCGTACTCCGGCGGAAGGCTTGCCCAGCCGGCCGGCGAGGAAGACGCGGGCACTGGCCGGGATTCGCTGCTGGCGATAGAAGTCATAGCGAGTGTGTACCCCGGTCGATTTCCTACGATCAGTGCCCCGGAATGATGGCGGTCTTGATGTCGCCGTTACGGTTAAGCATGTGGCGGAGCACGTCATGCAAGCGGGAGAGCGGCGCTTCGCCCGTAATGTAATCCGTGCCGCGGACCTTCTTCTCGGCAATCAGCGCGAACGCCCGCCGAACCGTTTCGGGTGTGTGATGGAAGGTCGCCTTCAGAGAGATTTCCGAGTAATGCAGCCGGTTGGTATCAAGCTGCACTTTACTGCCGCTGGCACATCCCCCAAAGAAATTCACAGTGCCACCCTTGCGGACCATCTGCACGGCCCATTCCCACGCCTCGGGGCGGCCGACGGCTTCGACCACAACGTCTGCGCCCCGCTTCTCGCGGGTAAGATCGCGGACGGCCTCGATGGGATCTTTCACTTGCGTGATTTGCACCACCTCATGCGCGCCCTTGCGCCGCGCCAAGGTCACCTGCGAGTCACGTTTGACGACCGCAATCACGTTACAGCCGATCGCCTTGGCAACCTGCACGAACATCAAGCCGATGGGTCCGCCGCCGATGACGGCAACGGTGTCGCCGATTTCCACGCGGGTTTCATGCAGCCCGCGCAGCACGCAGGCCAGCGGCTCAGTCATCGCCGCGTCTTCATAGGAAACGTCCGGCGGAATGGCGAGCATGTTGCTTTCCACGATCCGCCTCGGCACCCGGATGTACTCCGCATAGGCGCCATTGTTGAACAGCAGGTCCTCGCAAAGATTCTCCTGGTGCTTGGAGCAGAAGAAACACATGCCGCAGGGCGCGGAGTTCAAAGCCACCACGCGCATTCCCTTGCGGAAACCGCGCACTCCGGGGCCGACTTGCTCCACCACTCCCGCCAACTCGTGCCCGAAGAGGGCAGGCGGCACAATCATGCGAGCGTGATAGCCGCGCTGGTAGACCTTCAGGTCGGTGCCGCAAGTGAGCGCGACCTGCACTTTGATCAGGACCTCACCTTCCCCTACGCGGGGAATGGGCACCTGCTCGATCTTGATGTCTTCCTTGCCGTACAGGACGGCAGCTGTCATTTTTCCATTCACTTCGAACATCCTTCCCAAGCGCTGCCCGGTTGAATCACAACCTTCATGGAATCGGGCTGGGGATGGGCAGCCAATTCGAGCGCTTCCAGTCCACGAGATAAGGGAAAACGGTGGCTGATGAGGCGCTCCAGTTCCATCTCGCGGCTCATCACAAAACGCACCGATTCGTCCTGCAACTCCACAGACGCGCTGTAGGACCCGAGCAAAGTTTTTTCATCTACGCAGATGGCCGCGGGATCCACGACCGCTTCGCCATGCACTGTTTGAGCAAACAGCAATACCCGGCCGCCGGGACGCGTCGCATCCATGGCGGGCCGGATCAGGCCGTTACCGCCCACCGCTAAAATCGCGGCGTCGGCGCCTCGGCCATCCGTTAACTCGCGCACCCTCTCAATAACATCCGCGCGCGAGGCATCAATGGTCAGACCCAAACCGAAGCTTTCAGATATTGTAAGCCTCTGGGAATACAAATCGGAAGTAATAACCCGAGCCCCGGTGCGCTTGGCCAAGACGCTCAAAATGAGACCGATAGGCCCTTGCCCAATGACCAGCACGGTCTCATCCGGCTCCAGCCGCAGGCTCACGACGCCCTTCATGCACGTGTTCACCGGCTCGACGAAGCAAGCCTGCTCGTAGGAAACCTTATCCGGAATGCGGACCGTGCCATGCTGAACGATCCAGTCCATGACCCGCACGTACTCGGCGAAACCGCCGCCGCTGGGCTCGAAGCCTGCGGTGCAGCCGACTTTCTTGTAGGTTTCGCATTGCGCGAACGTGTGGTGACGGCAGTAAAAGCAATTCCGGCATGGGATGTGATGAAACATCATGACCCGGTCTCCGGGCTGAAATCTGGTAACTTCCTTTCCCGCTGCCACCACCAGGCCCGAGGTCTCATGTCCAAAAATCCGGGGAGCGGAATGCGATCCGGTCGAGATTTTCTTCAGGTCCGTTCCACAGATGCCGCAGGTATGCACCCGGACAAGAAGTTCGCCTGGACCAATCGCGGGCACCGGAACTGTCTCCATGCGCACATCGTTCTTGCCCCAATAGACGGCGGCCAGCATCGTGGCGGGGATGGCCTGAAGCGGGTCTTCGATCGCGGTCTGTTCTTTGATGGCCATCAGGAGGCAGTCTTCTCTTCTTTGGGTTGGACTCGGCTGTGCGGCATGGTGTTGGTAAAGCGCACCTCCAGGGTCAAATGATCCAGATAAGGCTGTCCGGGCGCGACGAAATGCGAATCGGTGACCCGGAACACGCAATAAAAGCTGTCGACCTTGACCACGCGCTCGGTGGTCAAGTCAATCTTGGCGTACTTGCCGGGATCAAGCCAGCCAATCTGGGTGCGGTCCTGGGCGGGGTCGGGCGACGGCATTAGCACATTCGGGTAAATGCGGTGCTGCCTGTCCGCGAGCCGCACCTGCCAGCCGATGATTCGCTCGTCGCCCGGACCCGGGTGCTGCGGAACGCAGCCAAACCAATACCGGTCCCTGCCGTTCTGATCCCTCACGCGAATGTTGCAAGTCGGGTTCTTAGGATCCAGATCCACTTCCAGCGTCTGCTCCGTAATGCGCGTGGCGCCTTTGCGAAAGCTCTCAACATAAACGAACGACGGTCGCGTTTGCGCGCAAAGCATCGTTTCGGCGAGCAGTAGTAGTGCGAACATGAATCGTCTTACTTGCTTCATTCCTTACGAACCAGCTCTTTCGGACACAGTCGTTAAATCCCCGGCATTCCGGCTCAGGTGCTCGCAAAGCTCACGCGACGCCCTTGCGCTGTTGCGCGCCAGCCGAAACACCGAACTCCACCACCACGGACGCAGGACTGCATGGAATGCGAATGCGCCGGAGCGAAAACTTCCGTCGTTCGCGATGAAGCCTTCCATGGGCGGCATCGGGAAGACGGCGCTGTCGGAAATCACCTTCACCGCGGCGAAGCGCAGCCCATGCGCCTCCGCCCCTTTCGCAACTGCTGCAGCTTCCATATCGACCGCATGCGCCTGGTACGCGGTCGCGAGCCTCGATTTCTGCTCCACGCCGGCAACCGATGAAAAGCTGACCAGAACGCCGGAACCGGAGCCCGTTTCCGCTCGGCTGCCATCGTTCGCGTCAATGACCTGCCGCGGCTCGAAGACATCGCCCACGTGCAATTTCTCGTCGAGCGCGCCCGCAAAGCCGACTGACAGCACCAGCGCCGGCCGATACAACGAAATGATCGCCTCGGCTGCACGCCGCGCGGCCTGCGGCCCGATGCCGCCGCAAACTGCCACGCGCTGCTCCGACTCAAAGAACCGGAACCGCCTCCCGGAGTACTCGCGATCCGATACGCGCCAATGCCGCACCAGAGGCCAGATCTCGCGCTCCAGAGCCGCGACGATCGCCACTTCAGGCATAGCCCTTCGCCCGAAACCATGCCGCCGCGCGCCTTAGCGCGTCGTCCACCGGAACAATCTGCCAGCCAAGTTCGCGCTCTGCTTTCGCCGAGGAAACAAACATCTTCTTGCGACCCATGCGCACAGCGTCGATGGTCGCTCGTGGTTCGCGCTTTCGGATCCACCCCGTGACCACCTCATCGCAAACTCCCGTCGCGAGCGCCAGTACATACGGCACTTTCACACTGGGAGAAGGCAAGCCGGTGATCGCGGCCAGCTTATCTAAAATCTGCTTCAACGTGAGGTTCTCACCCCCAAGGATGTAGCGTTCCCCGCTTCTTCCCTTCTGCAGAGCCAGCACGTGCCCCCGCGCGCACTCCGTCGCATCGACCAGGTTCAATCCCGTATCCACGTAAGCCGGAAACTTCTTCTTCAAGAAGTCCACGATGATGCGGCCGCTTGGCGTGGGCTTGATATCCATTTCCCCCACCGGGGTGGAAGGATTGACCACCACCACTTCCTGCCCGTTGCGTCCGGCCTGGAGCGCGACCTGCTCGGCGATGAATTTCGACCGCTTGTAATGCCCGATCATGTCGGCCAGCGCTACTGGCGATTCCTCGTCGGCGACGTGTCCATTCGAACTGAACCCCATGGTGGCTACACTCGAGGTGTACACGACGCGGCGCACCCCGTTCTTGCGCGCCGCCTCCAGCAAAGCGCGCGTGCCCTCGACGTTCGAGCGATACATCTGCTCGGGATCGCGCACCCAGAGCCGGTAGTCGGCGGCCACATGAAACGCGACTTCGCAGCCGGAGATCGCCTTTTCCAGCGATGCCGGAGACCGCAGGTCGCCGCTGACGCGGTCTGCCTTCAGACCTTCCAGGTTGCGGAGATCGCTGGTCGGGCGAACCAGCAAACGCAGCTCGGCCCCTTGCTCGGCCAGCACTCGCGCGACGTGCGCGCCCAGAAACCCGGTGGCGCCTGTAACAAAAGCCTTCAAAAGCAGTTCTCACGTTCTCAGTTCCCAGCTGCAGGCAGGAGAATCGCGGGAATCATCAGAAAACGGATTTCACCCGAGCACCGAGAGCCAGCCCAAGTTCCGAGTGGCCATTCCGCACCGAACTCGCCGACTCCTGCGCAACCATTTTCGCGTAGGTGGTCAGGGCCAGCAGCGGGAAGTATTGGCGATACATGTGGTACTTCAAATAGAACACGCGCGGGAAGCCGGTGCCGGTGTAATCGTTCTCGTCCCACGACCCATCTTTCTGCTGGGTATGCAGCAGATAAGCGATGCCGCGCGCCACCGAATCGCTGCGGATATCGTTTGCTGCCATCAGCCCGAGCACGGCCCAGGCAGTCTGCGACGCGGTACTGGGTCCGATTCCCTTCTGGTTCGGATCGTCGTAGGAGCCGCACGTCTCGCCCCATCCGCCGTCCGGATTCTGCACCATGCGCAACCATTCAGCCGCCTGCTGTACGTAGGGCTCATGATGATCGACCCCCACTGCCTCCAGTCCGCGCAGCACCAGCATCGTGCCGTAGATGTAATTCACTCCCCAGCGGCCGAACCAGGAACCATCCGGCTCCTGCTCTTTGCGGATGAAATCGATCGCCTTCTTTACCGCCTTGTGGTTCTTGTCGTAGCCGTAGGTCGCCAGCATTTCGAGAATGCGGCCGGTGATATCGACAGTCGCCGGATCCAGCATGGCGTTGTGATCCGCGAACGGCACATACTGGAACACCATGCGGTCGTTGTCCTTGTCGAACGACGCCCATCCTCCATTCCGGCATTGCATCGAGAGCACCCAATCGATCGCCCGCTGCACTGACTCGCGCTGATAACGTCCGTTGGGATGTTCGACCCGGCTCAGCGCCAGGCAAACCTGCGCGCTGTCATCCACATCGGGGTAAAACTCGTTATTGAACTCGAAATACCAGCCGCCCGGCTGTCCCTCCGGATTCTTGACCTTCCAGTCGCCCACGTTCCGTACCTGCTTTTGCAGGATCCAATCCGCGCACTTGATCAGGCGCGGATCGTTAGCGGGAACGCCGGCTTCGCCCAGAACGAACAACGCATATGCCGTATCCCACACCGGCGACACGCAGGGCTGCATCCGGAAGGTGTCGCCCTCCTCGATGCCCAGCTTCTCGAATTCGTCCATCGCACGAATGACCTGGGGGTCGTCAATGGAGTACCCCAGGCAGCGCATTGCGATTACAGAGTTCAAGATCGAAGGAAAGATCGCGGCCAGGCCGTCGCTCATCTCAAAGCGTTCGAGCATCCACTTCTCGGCCTTCTTCAACGCGATGGAACGCAGCGGGCGGATGTGCACGCGTTCCGCCCAATGCGTGATCCGGTCGAGCACGAGGAAGAAATTCCGCCACGAGACGCGCTTCTTGTCCCAGTGAAGATGCATGCGCGACTTGTCGCGCCCGCCGACGAAAAGCTCTTCAATGCCCATTTCATCGGGCAATTTCTTAAAGGGCTTCTTGGCATAGCAGATCGACAACGGCACCAGCATGGCCCGCGACCACGACGAAATCTCGTAGATGTTGAACCAGAACCAGTTGGGAAACAGAACAATCTCCGGCGGGATGGCAGGAACGGCATCGTAGTCGTACTGGCCGAAGAAACAGAGATACAGCTTGGTGAAGGTATTGACCTCGGTCACGCCGCCGAGTTCGAGAATCTTGGCGCGGGCGCGCTTCATTGGCGGCGCGCTGGCCGTGTAACCCGCCAGTTTCAGTCCCAAGTAAGCCTTCACCGACGCGCTGACGTTCGAAGGACCACCTTTGTAGATACTCCAGCCGCCATCCCCGTTCTGCTGCTGCAGGATGTAGCGCGCGGCTTTCTCGAAACGCTCGGAATCCCCTGTACCCAGCATGGTGTGCAGGATGATGTAGTCGGCTTCCAGGGTCGCGTCTGCTTCGAGTTCGCCACACCAGTAGCCATCCTCGTGCTGCTGGGAAAACAGTAGCCGGCGCGCGGCATCGGTTGCCGCTGCCACTCGGCTCGCAAGGTCATCGATTTTGCCGAAACGTAACTGGGGTGCAGACGTGGTAGAAATTCGGGGGGAGTGATCTTCCATGCAGGTTTGAACTCCGTTAATCCGCGCTCACGCTCGCGGGGGCAGCGGCAATGGCCTCCACAATCTCCGGCGGCAAGCCAAAGCGAACATTTTCCGGCATGACTTCCAGTTCCTGCACATTGTCGAAACCCTTGGTCGCCAGGAACTTCACGACTTCTTCCACCAGACACTCAGGAGCGGATGCGCCGGCGGTCAGCGAAATGGTTTTCACGCCTTCGAGCCATTCAGGCTTGATGTCCTTGTAGCTATCGATTAGATGCGCGTTGGTCCCCAGATTCCGCGCCACCTCAACCAAACGGTTGGAATTGGAGCTGTTCTCCGAGCCAACGACCAGCAAGAGGTCGGCCTCGGAGGCCACTTCCTTTACCGCAACTTGCCTGTTTTCTGTCGCATAGCAGATATCCTGCGCGTGCGGCCCCTGGATGTTGGGGAACTTCTTCTTGAGCGCGGCGATGATGTCCTTGGTCTCATCCAGACTCAACGTGGTCTGCGTAAGATAGGCAACGCGGTTGGGATCGGGGACGGTGAGAGACTCGACCTGGGCCGGAGATCCGACCACCTGGGTGACGGCAGGGGCCTCGCCCAGAGTGCCGATCACCTCGTCGTGATCGCGATGACCGATGAGCACCAGCGAGTAGCCTTCCTTGGCGAACTTGACCGCCTCCACATGCACCTTGGTGACGAGCGGGCACGTGGCATCGATGACCCGCAACTTTCGTTCCTGGCTCGCCTGGCGTACTTCCGGCGAAACCCCGTGAGCGCTGTATATGACCCGTTCGCCTTCGGGAACCTCATCCACGCTATCGACGAAGATGGCGCCCTTCTGCTGCAATTCTTCGACGACGAACCGGTTGTGGACGATTTCCTTGCGCACATAGATCGGCGGCCCGAATGCCTCCAGCGCGATCCGGACGATGTCAATCGCGCGCACCACCCCGGCGCAGAATCCGCGCGGCTTCAGTAAGAGTAATGTCTTAGTTTCACTGGTAGACACGATAATCCTTGGTCCATCCTCTGCTTGTCTTAAAGGTACACTTTTCCCCAGAAAAGTTAATTCTAGACTACCGTAGAGAACCCTTTTGGTCAACGTAAGCCATAGAAAGGGCGAGGATTAACAGCGATTGGCGAGGATCGCGGAGCGAACGGCGCCCGATACTCGTTGCGATGCAGATTCCTCCGCCTCGATAGGCGTCGGAATGACAAGAAATTGAGGCAACTGAGAACCGGCAACTGAGAACTGCTCTCCTCACACCACGAAATATTTCGCCGCCGGATGATGCACCACGATCGCCGATGTCGACTGTTCCGGCTCCAGCAAGAATCCCGACGTCAACCGCACCCCCACATTCTCCTCAGGATGCAACAGAGCAAACAGCTTCGTCTGATCCTCCAGTTTCGGGCACGCCGGATATCCGAATGAATATCGCGACCCCCGATACTTCTGATGAAACAAATCCCGCACGTGCGGCGAATCCTCCGTCGCAATGCCCAACTCCTGCCGCATCAGCTTGTGATGAAACTCCGCCAGCGCCTCCGCCGTCTCCACGCTCAGCCCGTGCAGGTACAGATACTTTGTGTACTCTCCGCCCTCAAACAAGCGCTGCGTTTCCACCGAAGCCCGAGGCCCAATCGTCACCAAAGACAATCCCAACACATCCATCTTTCCGGAAGTCTTGGAAGCAAAGAAATCCGAAATACAAAGCCGCCGCCCTTCTCTCTGTCGAGGAAACGTGAACCTCAACAACTCGCGCAATCTGTCTTTACTGGGAACTGAGAACTGAGAACTGGGAACTGGGAACTGAGAACTGGGAACTGGGTACTCGGTACTCGGTGCTTCGTAGACCACCACATCATTCCCCTCACTCTGCGCCGGAAAATACCCGTACACTACCTTCGGCTCAAACAGCCCCGAGGCCGCCACCTCTTCCTCCAGTTCCCGCTTCTTCGGACGGTACTTCGCCTCGACCAGCCGCAGATAATCCTCCTGGGAGGCCGTCTTTAACTGCCACTGGTTCTTGAACAGCGCCGTCTCGTTGATATACCCAAACAACTCCCGCAGATCGTAATCCTTTTTTACCCGCACACCCCAGAATGGAGGCTGGGGGATGTTCGGCGCATCCCCGACAACGGCGCTGCGCTCCGCGAACACCGGACCGGTCTCATCATCGACGGCCGCCGCCTTCGCATACTCCTTCACAGTCTTCCCTTCCGAGAGCCGCGCCGTCCGCTGCCCATCCTCGGCGATCAAATCCTCCATGATGTGCAACCCGGCAAACGCATCATCGGCATAGAACACGGCGTTTGAATACTCCCGACGCAGATCATCTTCGACATACTTCCGCGTCAACGCCGCCCCGCCGCAGATCACGGGATATTCCAGCTTCTGCCGCTCCAGGTCCTGGATGACGTACTTCATCTCCAGCGTCGACTTCACCAGCAACCCGCTCAACCCGATCGCATCCGCCCCATGTTCCGACGCCGCTTTAATAATGGAATCGCCCGGCTGCTTGATGCCAAGATTGACGACCTTGAATCCATTGTTCGAAAGAATGATGTCCACGAGATTCTTCCCGATGTCGTGCACATCCCCCTTCACAGTCGCGAGCACGATCGTGCCCTTCTGCTGTGATCCGGCCTTCTTCTCCATCTTCGGCTCAAGATAAGCGACTGCCTGCTTCATCACGCCGGCCGAATCCAGCACCGACGGCAACTGCATCTTGCGCGCTCCAAACAATTCGCCCACCGTCCGCATTCCATCGAGCAGCACCGTATTAATAATGTCCAGCGGCGTGTACTGCGCCAGGGCCACATCGAGCAACTGCTCCAGTGACTGCTTGTGCGCCCCCTCGCCCACGGCCTTCTCGCCATTGATGATGGCGAACTTCAGCTTGTCCTCGATCGACAAGGTCTCCAGGTGCGCGGTGGTCGAAGCCTGCGGCTTGCCCTTCAAGCCGGCGAAGTGGTTCATGTAAACCTGCAGCGGATCGCCAGCCGAGGCATCGCGGAAAATCAGCTTCCGCGCGAGTTCAACTTCCTCCTGAGGAATCTTGTACAGAGGGTAAATTTTGGTGTAGTTGACAATGGCCATGTCGAGCCCATTGTCGACCGCCTCGTGCATGAACACGCTGTTCAGTACGCGACGTGGATAGGCATCGAGTCCGAACGAAATGTTGCTGACCCCGAGAATCGTTTTTACTTCCGGCAGTTCCTGCTTGATCCGCTTCACCGCCGCCAGCGTCTCCATCCCCGCCGAGCGGTACTCTTCCTGCCCGGTTGAAATCGGCAGCGTGAGCGCATCGAAGATGAGATCCACACCGCGAATCCCGTACTTCTTCGTCGCCAGCTCGTAAATCCGCTTGGCAATCGCGACCTTCTTGTCGGCGGTCAGCGCCATCCCGTCTTCATCGATGGTGAGCGCGATCACCGCCGCGCCGTAGCGCTTCGCCATCGGCAAAACCTTTGACGTCCGTTTCTCGCCGTCTTCCAGATTGATCGAGTTGATGATCGCCTTCCCAGGAATTCGCTTGAGCGCCTCTTCGACCACGTCCGCCTCGGTCGAGTCCACGAGAATGGGCGCCGGCACGCGAGTCGCAACGCGCTCCAGAATCGAAGTGATGTATCCCTTCTCGTCCTCGCCCACGATCGCGCAGCACAAATCCAACATGTGCGACCCGTCATTCACCAGCTTTTTCGCCAGCGCCAGGATGTCGTCGTACTTCTTGCCGCGCACGAGATTGCGGAAATGCTCGACGCGGGTCGTTGTGTTCATCTCCTCGGCAACAATCAGAGGCTTCGGCTCCAGATCGAGCGGCACCGACGTGTACGCGCTCGACGCCGCACCGACCGCCTTCACCTCGCGCTTTGCGGGCTCCACGCCAGAAACCGCCTCGACCACCGCGTTCAAGTGCTCCGGCCGAGTCCCGCAACACCCGCCCACGATTCGGACGCCGTAGTCGACTACAAAGTGCTTGTGATACTGCGCCAGTTCTTCAGGAGTGAGCTTGTAGACCGCGTGTCCGCCTTCGTTGAAAGGCAGACCCGCATTCGGCAACACCGAAATGTTCTTAGTCGAATTCAGGCCGAGGTACCGGACTGCATCGTTCATCTCTTTCGGCCCGGTCGCGCAGTTGATCCCGATGATGTCGACATCGAACGGCTCGAGCGCGGTCACGGCAGCGCCAATCTCCGTACCGAGCAGCATCGTGCCCGATTCCTGCAGCGTCACCTGCACCGTCAGCGGCAGCCGTTTCCCTGCTTTGCGCATCGCTTCGAGCGCGCCGAAAACACCGACCTTCGCCTGTAGCAAGTCCTGCGCAGTCTCCACCAACAGCACATCCACGCCGCCCTCAATCAAGGCCGCCGCCTGTTCCTCGTAGGCCGCCGCCATCTGATCAAACGAAATGTGCCCCAGCGAAGGCAGCTTGGTTGTCGGCCCCATCGAGCCCGCAACAAACCGCGGCTTCTCCTTCGTGGAAAATTGCGACGCGACTTCCCGTGCCAGCCTGACCGCAGCGATATTGATCTCCCGCACCCGGTCCCCAAGCTCAAACTCGCCAAGCACTACCTTCGTCCCACCAAAAGTATTGGTCTCGACGATGTCGCAACCCACCGAGAAGAACGCCGCGTGAATGTCTTTAATAATGTCCGGCCGGCTCAGCACCAGCACCTCGCTGCAGTTCTCCTTCCCCCAGTAGTCATCCAGAGAAGGATTCCGCAACTGGATGTTGGTCCCCATCGCGCCGTCATAGACCACGACGCGCTCCTTCACGACTTGTAAGAAGTCCGCCATCAACATTCACTCATGGAATACACAAACGCCGGCCCCTTCCAGGACCGGCGTTCAACTCTGTGCAGAATCTCGAAAGCTTTCAGCTCCCCTGCACCGGCAACGCCGGTGCGCCTCCGGCAACGTCGGCGCTGTTGAATACCGCGTTCGCCCCCATGTGCGCTGGCGCGGCCGCCAGCATCTGCTCCTTCCGGTATATCAGGTTGCTCGCGTTGAACGAAGCCAGCTCGAACCCGTGCCCATGCGTGATCGCATCGGTCGGGCAAGCTTCCACGCAATACCCGCAAAAGATACATCGATTGTAATCGATGTTATAAATCTTCGCGTAACGCTCGGCGCCGCTGACGCGGTGGGTTTCGGTGTTCTCGGCGGCCTCGATGTAAATGCAATTGGAAGGGCAGGCGGCAGCGCAGAGAAAGCAGGCTACGCATTTCTCCATTCCATTCTCGTCGCGCTGCAGTACGTGCATCCCGCGGTAGCGTTCCTGGAAGCGCGCGCCGCGCAAAGGTCCAGGGCCGTCAGGATAATTTTCGACCTGCGTCGGTTGAAACATCTCCTTGAAGGTGATGCTCATTCCCTTCGCGATCGCCTTGATGTTCTGGAGCACGGCCATGACCTAATCAGTATACCGAAAGAGAGCGATTCCCGCCGCGTGTCCGAAGCGACACTTCCTTTCTCTTGTACGACTTGGAGAGAGCTGGTACCGGGCCAGGCACCAATGAGAGCCGAAGCAGTGGCGGCATCCTTCTACTTTCGCCTATCATCTAAGGTACATCCCCAAACCATTCACCCCATGGCTCAACTACTCGATACTGTCCATTCCCCGCTCGATGTAAAAACGCTCACGGTCCCGCAATTGGAAATTCTCGCAGCAGAGATCCGCGAGGAACTGATTTCGGTCCTGTCGAAAACCGGCGGACATCTCGGTCCGAACCTCGGCGTCGTCGAGCTCACGCTCGCCATGCACTATGTTTTCGCTACACCGACGGATCATTTCGTGTTCGACGTCAGCCACCAGGCCTACGTCCATAAACTCCTGACCGGGCGGCGCGAGCAGTTCCACACCATTCGCACTCCCGGCGGATTGAATGGATTTATGCTGCGCTCCGAGAGCCCGCATGACTGCTACGGCGCAGGACACGCGGGCACAGCCCTTTCGGCGGCGTTGGGCATGGCCGTGGCGCGCGACCGGGCCGGGGGGAAGGAACACGTGGTCGCGATTGCGGGAGACGCGGCGTTCACTTGCGGCATCACCTACGAAGCGCTGAATAATATCGCCAACAGCACGCGCCGCCTGATCGTGGTGCTCAACGACAACGAATGGTCGATTGACAAGAACGTGGGCGCTATCGCCAGCTATCTGAATAAAATCGTAACCAATCCGCGCTTCGACTACCTGCACGAGCGCGCTGGCCAGTTCGTGGAACGCCTCGGCGGAAAAACCGCGCTGCACATGGCGCGCAAGGCGGAAGAAGCGGCCAAGAGCATCTTTTGGCCCAGCGTGATTTTTGAAGAACTCGGCCTGAAATACTACGGCCCCATCGATGGGCACGATATCGCGACGCTGATCAAGACCTTCGAATTCCTGAAGACGCAGCGCCGCCCGGTGCTGCTGCACGTGCTCACGCAAAAAGGCAAGGGCTTCGAGCCGGCGATGCACAAGCAGAAAAAGTTTCACGGCCTCGGCCCTTACGATCCCGAGACCGGCGAGACCAAGCCGCTCGGGCAGCGCACGTACTCCGAAGTGTTCGCCGACACCATGATCAAGCTCGCTGGTATGGACAAGCGCGTCGTCGCCATCACCGCGGCCATGCCCAATGGCACCGCGCTCGACCGCTTCCAGCCGCATTACCCGGACCGCTACTTCGACGTCGGCATCGCCGAAGAGCATGCAGTCATCTTCGCCGCCGGGCTCTCGACGAAAGGCTTCAAGCCGTTCGTGGCGATCTACTCGACATTTCTGCAGCGCTCGCTCGATCCCATTATTCACGACATCTGCCTGCAGAATCTTCCGGTGGTCTTCTGCATGGATCGCGGCGGGCTGTCCGGCGACGACGGGCCCACGCACCACGGCCTGTTCGACATAAGCTACCTGCGCGGGATTCCGAATCTCGTGCACATGGTTGCAAAAGACGAAGACGAACTCGCCGACATGCTCTTCACGGCCATGCAGCACAACGGGCCGGTCGCGGTGCGGTATCCGCGCGGGGTCGGGCCAGGAACGCCGGTAAAAGATGTGCCGCGCGCGATTCCGATCGGACAGGCGGAACTGCTGCAGCACGGAGAAAACGACCGGGTCGCGATCTTCGCGCTCGGCGCGCTGGTACCGATGGCGCAGGAAGTTGCGGCCAAGCTTGAGGGCGAAGGGATCTCTGCGGCCGTCGTCAACGCGCGTTTTGCCAAGCCCGTCGACACCGCCACGCTCGAGTTCTACGCGCGTGGCGTGGACGCGATCGTCACGATGGAAGACCATGTACTGCGCGGAGGGTTTGGAAGCGCAGTGCTGGAAGAGCTGAATACGTTGGGGATTTCGACGCCGGTGGTCCGCATCGGCTGGCCGGATCAATTCATCGAGCACGGCAAAGTAGACGCCTTGCGCGCCAAGTACGGCATCAGCGTGGAGGCGACGCTGGAAAAGCTCGTTCCGGTGTTGGCCAAGAGAATCGCAGAGAGAATGAGGACAGGAGCGGCGCGGGGGTAGGTTAGTTGTTAGTCGTCGGTCGTCGGCAAAAGTCTAAGATCCAGGCGTCCCGGCTTGGGTATCTAGTTATCAACTTCTGGTGAGCCCAGGTTAGCGCCTAAAGAACAGGCGCGAACCTGGGGCACAGACAACTCCCGGTTAGGGCAATCAGGAACTATTTGTACGTAGCAGTCGAGCGGAGCAATTCGTCTCGATGTCCGCTGACGTCAACCATGGATCCGAACGCCGGTCCGGCCAATGGGTTCGCCTTCATGGTTTCGCGCAAAGCAGCATTGACTTTGTCCAAGGCTTCGGCGTTGGCAGCGATGTAGACGATCACAAACGTCCCCGGCGCTTCGGTATGAACTGCTTCAGTATCGATTTCGTACTCGTGAATCGTACTCTCGGCGAGCATTTTCTCGAGCAAGGGCACGACCAGGTTCTTGCTGAGTTTTTCGACCGCGTCATCAGGCGCGTCGGCTTTCAACTTGTAGACGGCGCCGTGCGTATACACGCCCTTCCAGGAGCCAGGATGCCAGTTGTAGTAACGGCTGATGTAGAGCCCGTCCCAGTGTTTCGTAGCGTTCGCCAGTACGGGAGAGGTGGCACTACCCGACTGATAAAACTGCTCGAGCACATTCACCACGCCCGCCATTGACGTGGCCGACCACCATTGATCATGAGTGGTACCGTCGGTGGTGTGAATCAGATTCATATCGTCGCCATAACCCACCAGGGTCCCGTTGGCCAGGGCCTTTTCAAAAATCTTCTGGTTCGACGCGTTGCTCTTTTCCATCTCTCCCCACTGCGCCCGGGGAATGTTCCAGTTTCCAACATAGGTGTACATCGGCGTTTTTTCTTTCACCTCGGATGTCTGAGCGCACATCGGAGCAGCCAGACCAACGGCCATCGCGATTGCAAACCAACCGGCAAGAACTGTCGACATATTCTTAGTCATGCTTCTCGATCCTCCGTATATTTCAAACAGGGATCCCCATTGCTATCCGGGGTCGCGGCAGTGTACACCGGCGGGCAGACATAACAACGATCTTTCGTTGAAGGGGATTTGACTAAGCTGGCGGGCAGGATGCCCTATCTTTGCGCATTGTGTGTACGAACCTCGACTCGGCTGCTCCGTCACAATCGGGATCTTCGAAGAAAGAATCCGAGGGGCGCTGGGCTCGGCCATTACGCTTGTCGTGAGCCGGATCACTGGCTCACGGATTCGCTCAAGACCATGATGTGAAGAAACTCACTTGCGATAGTGACGAGCAACACAGACGCAAGTCCGAGTTCGAGATAAGTTGCAGCGTTATATTCTCCCCCGCAGGCCCCAGAAACATCCCAGGCCCTTTCGGAAACAGGTTGTGTTTCGCGCTGGGCTGCTTGTGGCCGTTGTTCGGGTGTCGGTCGCATCTCCAGACGTGGGGATACTCACCGCTCAAGGCTCTTGGGGGAGGGCGCACCGGCGGTCCAGCGGGGAGCACCAC
>OEKN01000184.1_pt1 | contig 30989 bp, 30 predicted proteins | sample 1503361 | NCBI WGS metagenome assembly OEKN01 (sample SAMEA104379592, study PRJEB20068) | metagenome | biome: 1000743; feature: 77; material: 1998 | place: USA | collected 2012 | depth 25 m
GGGGGGACGCTTAGCCACCGCAACGCACTGGCAAATGAATGCTGCCCTACGGGCTTGTTCTTTAAACGCAAGGCGAGCGCAAATTGCACATCTTGAAAAATTCCATCGCCGTGCCTCAATTCATTTCCGCCTCAACCGCCACATCGAATTTCGAGTAGTACTTCTTTACGTCGGCTGCACCGTATTTCTCGCGGAACTTCTCGATTACCGATTTCACCTTGGCGGCGTCAGAAATCGGGACGGCCTTGAATTCTCCTTCGGCCCCACGTGCTGAGACCCCAATCGACGGCTTCTTTAGCACGTTTTGATACCACTGCGTATCCGACCCTTGCACGGGCAGCAGGTAGAGCTTCCTGCCTTCCAGCACGAACCAGACGGGAATCGAGATCGTCTTGCCCGACTTCCTGCCGGTTACGTTCAGTTTGATTTCGCGATAACGACTGAGGCGGTCGATCAAATCATTGTTTTTCATTCGATACCTCCATAGATCGCTACTTCATCCGCGCGGCATTTTCAAATCGCTAGCCGCTATTTCATGTTCGCTGGTTCCGAAACTATTGACATGGTCATCCGGTCTCCGACGCCAGCTTTCTTTCCGGCAAGAAGTAGGCCGCGGGCATGAGCACGTAGACGAAGTAGGAGATGTAGATCGAGTAATAGGCGAGTGCTACAGCGCTTAGATACAGAAATGCCGAGAAGAGATTCTTCATCTGCATGCGCGAGTGGTATTCGCTCATTTCCGGGTCGTGGCGATGCTGGCGTACCAGTTCAGTCCTCAGCAGCCAGAAGGCAAAGCCGCACATGGCCAGATCGAGGCCGTAGAGGGCCACGGGGAACGGTACGCGCGGATTGCGCCCGAGAAAATCGGTCACAAAAGGGATAAGCGACATCCAGAACAGCAAGTTGAGGTTCGCCCACAGCAGGCGCGCGCTGACGTTGCGCACAGCATGGATCAGATGATGGTGGTTGACCCACATGATGGCGACCACGAGAAAGCTGAGCCCGTAGCTGAGAAAGACAGGCGATTGCTTCAGCAATGCGGCCAGCGTGGGCTGTGCCGGGTGCGTCAACTGGAGCACCATCACCGTAACGATGATGGCGATCACCCCGTCGCTGAAGGCTTCCACCCGGCTGGTACTCATGTTCTCAGTGGGCATGGGCAATTATCGTAGCCTACAACAAGGCAGTGATGCCCCTGTCTTCGTGGAGGGCAAGTCGATGTTGTTGGTCCTGGGTCGTTTGCTGAACTCCCAGAGTGCGCCAGAGCCAGCGATCAATGACTAACGAGCAACAGCCGGTTGCTGCTGCGTCATGCAGTGCATTGCACCGAAACCCCAAATCAGATCGCCGGAGTAGATGGGCGCGATCTCGCGGGAAGGGAAGAGCTCAGACAGAATGTTGAGAGCAATACGGTCGTTCGGGTCATTGAACACGGGGACCAGCACGATGCCATTGGCGATATAGAAATTGCCGTAGCTTGCCGGCAGCCGTCGGCCCTCAAAGATGACTGGCGCGGGCATCGGAAGGTCAACCACATCGAAACGGTTGCCGTCGGGATCGGTCGCAGCCTTGAGCCGGCGCAGATTTTCCGCGAGCGGCTCATGGTTGACGTCGGTGCGATTGGGTTCGACCATCGTGACGATTCGGCGAGGCGAGACGAAGCGCGTGATGTCATCCACGTGTCCGTGAGTGTCGTCGCCAGCAATGCCGCGGCCGAGCCAGATCACTTGCTGTACCCCCAAGTAAGTGGCGAAAATCTGCTCGTAGTCGTCGCGGCGAAAACCAGGATTGCGCTGCTGGACTCGGCTGAGCAGGCATTCTTCCGTCGTGATGAGCGTGCCCCGGCCATTCACCTCGATGGAGCCACCTTCGAGGACGACGCGTGTGTTGTGGTGAAGCGGGCGGATTGCGTTCGCGCCCGCAGCCTTGGCCATGAGGGGCCCAATTTTCTCGTCGTGACGATAGTTCGGGTATTTCGCCCAGGCATTGAAGCGCCAGGTGACGGCGTGGAGAGCTGCCGGGCTTTGCCCGGCCGGACAGCCGGGGGTGGCTGTCCCTACAGGGGTCGTGAAGGTGCAGCCGCTGTCGCGGGTCCAGACCCGATTCGTTGGCCAGCGATGAAACCGGATGTTCCGGGTGAGGGCATTGGCAAGGTTCAGAGTCTTGCGGGCACGCTTCTCTGACTCAACGTTGTTCACGATCAACTCGAGCCGTTCGTGGCGAGAGAGGTGACGGATGATCTCGGCATAAACCCACGGGATGGGCTCGAATTTCCCGGGCCAGTCGCCTTTGAAATGAGGCCAGGCGAGCCAGGTGGCATCGTGCGGCTCCCACTCGGCGGGCATGCGAAATCGCGCTCGAGCCATTCTTAAAGTGTTACTTGAACTGCGACCTCTGCTTAGTGTCACGATCTCTGCATACTCTGCGGAACTCGTCTGCGCTTCACGTATCCACTCGCGTGCCAACAATCGCACCCGCTCTAGTCAATGAGGCGGCTCGTGATCGGGGCATAGCTGTCGATGCGCCGATCGCGGAGGAAGGGCCAGTTGCGGCGGATCTCTTCCAGCTTCTGCAGGTCGATTACGGCCGTGAGAATCTCTTCCTTGTCGTGCGAAGCCTGCGCCAGCACGCGACCGAAAGGATCGGCGATGAAGGAGCCGCCCCAGAATTCGAGCCCGGCTCCCTTCGCTTCGTTGCCGCGGATGTTGCCGGTTTCAAATCCCACCCGGTTCACCACGCCTACGTACACTCCATTCGCAATTGCGTGCGCACGCTGGATGGTCCGCCAGGCATCGTACTGGGCCTCGCCAAATTCCGCCTTCTCCGCCGGATGCCATCCGATGGCGGTGGGATAAAGCAGCAGGGTCGCCCCTTGGAGCGCAGTAAGCCGTGCGCCCTCCGGATACCACTGGTCCCAGCAGATCAGCGTGCCGATTTTTCCGGCGGCCGTGTCGAAGGAGCGGAATCCCAGATCGCCGGGGGTGAAGTAGAACTTCTCGTAGTAAAGGGGATCGTCAGGGATGTGCATCTTGCGATAGATGCCGCGCAGAGTGCCGTCCTGGTCGAAGAGGGCCGCGGTGTTGTGATAGACGCCCGGCGCACGCTTTTCAAACAGGGAGGCGACCAGCACCACGCCGCTTTTGCGCGCGGCCGCGCCGAGCTTCTCCGTGGTGGGACCGGGTATCGGCTCAGCGAGATCGAATAACGCGTGATCTTCGCGCTGGCAGAAATATTGGGTCTGGAAGAGTTCCGGCAGGCAGACCACCTGCGCAGATTTCGCGGCAGCCTCGGCGATGCGCTTGAGAGCCTTCTCGAGATTCTCCTCCGGATTCGGCCCACACGATATCTGCACCAGCGCGGCCGTGAATTTTTCTGGCGACAAGCGATGAACCTCCAAGGGAACGGCACAAGGATAGCAAATGCGCGCGGGCAGACGCGGTACGTGGCGGCGAGAAAGTCTTAAATCGCAGAGGACGCGGAGAACTGCCGCTGAGTTCGCAGAGAAAATCCGCAGACAAAATGCAAGCGACATTGGTGCGGCACAGGATCGGCTGTGGAAAACAGCGCCAGCACCGAAGAGCAAAATGTATGGATTTCTTCTAATGACATCCGGGGGCTCTTTTCACGCCTCCGAGTTGGCGATGGCTCGCTGGCTTCTAGTACAGTAGTGCTGCATAGAAAAATAGAATTTGTGCTTGGAGGTGGGTTTTGAAACACGGCAATCATGACAAGCACGCGAATCATGAGAAGCCCGGAAACGGCAGTCACAGCGAAGGTGCTGGAATCGATCGCAATTTACACGATCCGATCCAGGACCGGCTTGTCCCGCTCGAACCGCTCGATCTAGGCAAGGTTCGGTCCATTGACGATCTGGTCCGGGCCATGGCGAAAACTGCATTTACGGGACGGCAACTGGGGGAAGCGGCCGACGTGCTCGAAACGATGGCGCGAGACGAAGACTGTTTCGTCGTGATGACCCTGGCAGGCGCGATGACGGTCGCCAAGCAGGGCTTGATTATTTCCGAGCTGATTGACCGCGGCATCATCAATGCAATCGTTTCCACGGGCGCCCTGATGGCTCACGGCCTGGTGGAGGCTACCGGGCGCGCGCACTTCCGCGTGAACCCGGAAGTCACCGATGAAGAGCTTTACGAGCAGGGATACAACCGCGTGTACGACACGCTGGAGCCGGAGCAGAACCTCGACGATGTGGAGGAAGTGATGTCGGAAGTGCTCGAGAGCTGGGATCACAACGACACGCTTTGCTCCTACAAGCTGAATCACACCATCGGGGCGCACCTGGCGAAGACGGCCAAGGACCAGCGGGGTATTCTGAAGTCGGCTTTCGAGCAAGGCGTGCCCGTATTTGTGCCGGCTTTCACGGATTCGGAACTGGGGCTTGACGTCGCGCTCAACAACCGGCTGCGCGAGTCCACCGGTCGGCACAAGATTCGCTTTGACCCATTCCTTGATCTGGAGCATTTCGCGGCGACTTTGCTGCGGCAGAAGCGGCTCGGGATACTCACGATCGGCGGAGGAGTTCCGCGCAACTGGTCACAGCAATTTGGGCCGTTCCTGGAATTGCGGCACCGGCGGTTGGGAGAGAATATTCCGCTCAAGCGCTACCACTATGGCGTGCGGATTTGTCCAGAGCCCGTCTACTGGGGCGGGTTGTCGGGAAGCCCTTACAGCGAGGCGATCTCGTGGGGCAAATTCGTTCCGCCGTCGGAGGGGGGAAGGTTCGGAGAGGTCTTCGTGGACGCTACGGTTGGCTTGCCGATCATTGCAGCCGCGGTGCTGGAGCGCCTGGACAAAGATAAGTCGCTCAAGGGCAAGGCGAAGAAGAAGATGGCGGCGAAGTAAAGAAACAGTCGTCAGTCGTCGGTTGTCAGCGAAGCATCGAGTTTCGATAGTTCGCCGTGTCACCGCAATACCCAAAGAAAGAACCCATCGGCGACTGAGGAGCGCAAGGATCCCAGGTTAGCGTCCAAAAGGCGGACGCGAACCTGGGCCACCCTGGCGAAGAAACAAATGGCGGCGAAGTAGGAGATTAATCACAAAGGACACAAAAGGAAAAGGACGGCAGGCTCGCCGTCCCTTTCCTTTTCGACTTTGTTTTGCTTTGTGTCCTTTGTGGTGATGCTTTTTTCTTGCCACAGCCTAGTCGAAGATCAGGACCGCCGAGGCGATTACCGTAGTCCACAGGCCGCGCTTATCTCCCACCGCCGACTGGGTCACGTTCGCCGTGCGCACGATCTTGTTCGATAGGCGATAAATCTGCTTCTTTTCATCCCAGGAGCGGTCGGGGTCGAAATCGACATTGAGCGTCGTGGCGAGCATTTCGGCGGCGAGTTCTTCCGCGTAGTCGCCGGCGGCGTCTTCCGATTCGCCGAAGGAATGGTGTTCGCTCAAATATCCGTAGGTGTTGCGATCGGAGGGAATGGCCACGCCGATGCTCGAGGCAAGCAGGCGGTGGGGCTCTCGGGTGCTGTTTTCAGCGACCACGGCAAAGACCACCTCGCCCGGGTGAAGAAACTTCAGACCGGTGGCGCGGGGTACGAGCTTGCAATTTGGCGGAAAAATCGAGGAAACCCGGACCAGATTTTGAGCGGCGATGCCTGCGTCCCGCAGGGCCAGCTCGAAGGAAGTCAGGCGCTCGCGATGCTTACCCACTCCCTTGGTAAAGAAGATCCGCTTCGGGACCATGTCCTTGCTCAATTCATTTGCCTCCAGAGAAACACAAAAGTTGCAAGATAACGCGAATCTAACATAGCGATTTGTGAACGTTGGATGAAAAGTATGGCAAAGACCCAAAAAAATCACGGGAGTCCCAAGCGGGACTCCCGTGCGCTGCCGAAGACAACTTGGGGGAGGGCAGCGAATCTTGATTATTTTGCCGCCGCGACCGAGGCTACCTGGATGGTGTCGCCATCGAGGGTGCCGCTGACTTTCGCGTCGGAGCCGGCCAGCTTTTCGAGGCTGGCGAGCGCCGCTTTATCGGATGTGTTCAGGAAGTAGAGCTTATCGCCCACCACCAAAGCATATTTTGAGCCTTTGCCCACGCAGGCGTGGGTGCAGTCGGCTTCCGAGCCCGACATCATGTGATGAGCGCCGCACATCGCATCGCTCACCTTGCCGGTGAAGCTCTGGGCCTTGCCGCCAGCGAGGGCCGCGGACGCCAAAATCAGGACTGCCAAAAAGCTGCCGAATTGCTGAAAGCTTGCTCTCATGCCAACTTTTCCTCCTCGGGATTCAAGCCCCCGGGACCTTTGTTCCCGGGATGGGCAATGGCCGATTGGCAACTAGATTATCAGATCAGCGCCGGGCTTTGGTCGTGCTGGGCACAGATATTTGGTCCGGTTCTTCTGCCTTACGACGAAGGTTTTAGACCATACCGCAAGGTCACGTCCACGGTCTTTTCCTTCTCGTTCACGCCTTCGTGGACGCTGACCGTCCAAGTTACGTCTCGGGAAAGCAACTTCACAGTCTGTTCGAAGAATCGCATTGGGTACGTGGTGTCGTAGGGGTCAGCCTCGCGCAGAGTCCAGGCCTCGTGGAGGCGGTCTACGGTTTTCGCATCCAATCCCTGGATATCCAAATCGCCTAGATGGAAGACCTCGCCTTCGTTCACCTCCAGCTTGTAGGCGACGGTACTCGCGGCGTCGTCGAATTCAGGTACGGGCTTTACGGTCGCCATCATGTAGCCCCGCGTTCCAAAGAATTTGTGAATGGCCTCGAGGTCGGTCCGCAGTTGCTCCGCATTTACGACCTGGCCTATCTGAGCGTGAATCATGCTCTGCAGCTTTTCTGCTTTGAAGGCGCTGTTTCCCTCCCACTTGAAGTTTGAAACCTTGTACTGGCGGCCCGGGGTGACGGGTAGCTGAACCTGTACCAGAGTTTCCTCTTCTGTATCCTTCAGGACCTTGGCTTGTGGATCGCCGATGGCGGCCTTGAGAAAACCTCGTTCCAAATAGATAGGCAGCAGAGTCTTCGTAGCGAACGACTCGACCTCGGTGCGGACGTAGTCTCTCCCGACCAGGTCTTGGGCCGCGGTATTCAATGCCGAAAGTTCCTCTTGGCTGGCGCCGGAGAACTTTACCTCCGCAATCCTGAGGTTCACGCCAGTGGCTCGGAAATTAATGACGTCGACCGGGCCTGCGTTGTCCTTGCTGTCGCGGGTGTAGTCGGCTCGAGCCGCCAGGTTGCGCTGCACCAGCAGGGCCTGCAGGACGTCGGAAACCTGGTCGCAAAAAGTGCCTCCAACTGGAACTTCGCCTTTGAACAGAGCGAGGTGCTCGCGGATTTTCGCCCAGAGCTCGTCGTCGGAGAACCACACGAAATTTTCGAAATGAGCGGGGACCAACTTTTGTGCGTCTACCACTTGCAGATCAAGCTTTGTCCCGGTCGGTGTATTTGCGAAGCTGTAGGCGACATTGCTGAAGAAGCCCGACTCGCCCAGACGCTTCCCGGCTTTTTCAAGATCGTCCTGGGTAATGGAGGAGCCGATCTCCAGGCCGGATGCGTCGATAACCTCCTGCTGGGTAAATCGCTGAGTGCCGGTCACGCGAACCGAGACAAGCTTCTGAAGGCCAGGCGAGGGTCTCGGGGCAGATTTACGCGCTTGACCCAGCGCGGAGACAGTCAGGAGAAAGACAAGGAACGTACGATGAAGACTGTGGGTGGTCACTGAACAGAATTTTATCCGATGTGTGAGGCGACGCGCGATGGGCGGCCGCCCGCGCAGTCAGCTTCGTTTGACGGCTTCCAGCGAGGGATCCAGCGCCTTGATTTTGACGGCGGTTTCGATGAATACCAGGGCGGCTCGGCTGAGAGCCTTGTCCTTACGAAAAACCAGCGCCAGATCGCGCCGGATGTGCGCATCGGCGATGGGTATGATGGCGAGCGTGTTGGCACGAACATCCTCTGCGACGTTCGAGCGCGCGATAAAGCCCACGCCCACATCCGCAGCCACGAACCGTTTCAGCAATTCACTGGAGTCGAGTTCCATCGACACCTGTGGCTTCATGCGGCGTTCGTGAAATAGATTCTCCAGCGCATCACGCGTGTGGCCGCTCTTGGGCATGAGCAAGGGGAATGCGCCGACTTCCTCGATGGTCGCTGATTTCAGCCGGGCAAGAGGATGGTGGGGCGGCGCAATGATGACCAGTTCATCGCGGTGGATGGGAACCACCATCAGGCGGGCATCGGTAACGGGCAGGGAAACGACTCCGAAATCGACAGAATTGTCGATCACCGAATCGAGGGTCTTGGCGTAATCGGCGCGCTTGATGCCGACGGCGACATCGGGATAGTTCTTCTTGAATTCGGCGAACACTTCCGGCAGAACATGCAGGCAGGTGCCTTCATTGGCGCCGACGACGATTTCGCCGCGGGGGATGCGCTCGGTCTCGGCGATCGCAACACAGACGGCTTTGCGGGCCTCGACGGCATCCTCGGCATACTTCAGAAACAACTTGCCGGCAGCGGTAAGAGAAACTTTTCCACCGGAACGGTCCAAAAGGCGGGCGCCGACTTCCTCTTCCAGGGCACGAATCTGCGACGACACCGCGGGTTGCGTGCGGAAGCGCTTCTCCGCAGCGCGCGAGAACGAGCACAAGCGGGCTACTTCGAGAAAGGTTTCCAGTTGATCGAAGTCCATGTTGTGTGCAGGTTGCTGGAAGTGCTGTTGCTCTTTCGCACTGAGATTATTTGTTCGCCAACACCCGGCGCGTGAGGCAATTTTATCCGGCCACTATCATAAACGGTTCGAATCGGAAGAATTGAAACAATCGATTTCCCAATTTGTGGCTGCGTGAGTAGTATGCGGACAACCGAGAATTGGCGTGAGAAGCAGGGTCTGGGTTTACGGCCCTGCCTTCTTCAATGTTCCGGTCCTGCCAAGGCAGCGGGTTCACTCTGCCAGAGCTTCGCGAATCCTCGCCCGTCATAAGCCGCTGTTATCGCGCCCATAAAAACAATCAATTTCGGACCGCTCCTGCCGGGCTTCTACACTCTAGCGGCAACCATCGGTCGCGCTGCTTTCCGCTGTTTTCGCAGACTTCGGCAGAAGCCACCAACCATGATGGCGAAATCAGCGAACTGACTCAACCAGAATTCTTCGGCAGGAAGGGAGACATGGCGGATCCGAAGAGCGTACTGGAATTTGCGAAACGAAATGACGTCAAGATCCTCGACCTGCGCTTTACGGACCTGCCGGGGCTATGGCAGCACATCTCCTACCCGATTGAGCAGTTGACCGAGGCAGCGTTCGAAGAGGGCTTCGGCATGGATGGCTCTTCTATCCGCGGCTGGGCCGCCATCCACGAAAGCGACATGCTTTTGATTCCTGATCCCAACTCCTACCTCGTCGATCCCTGCACCGAGGTTTCAACGATGGTCATGGTCGCGGATGTGATCGACCCGGTTACCAAGCAACGCTACGACCGCGACCCGCGCTATATTGCGCGGAAGGCTGAACTTTATCTGGCGTCTTCGGGCGTGGCCGACACCGCCTATTTCGGCGCCGAAGCCGAGTTCTTCATCTTCGATAACATCCGCTTCGATCAGCGCGAGCAGCACGGGTTTTACTTCATCGACGCAGAAGAAGGACGCTGGAATTCAGGGCGGGTCGAGAACAACCTCGGCTACCGCCCGCGTTTTCGCGAAGGTTATTTTCCGGTGCCTCCGACCGATCATTACCAGGACCTGCGCAGCGAAATGGTGGTCGCGATGCAAAACGCGGGTTTGACCGTGGAATGCCATCACCACGAAGTCGCCACCGCCGGCCAGACCGAAATCGACCTGCGCTTCAATTCGCTGGTGAAGTCGGCCGACAACATGCTGCTGTTCAAGTACATCGTGAAAAACGTTGCCAACCAATACGGCAAGACCATCACCTTCATGCCGAAGCCGATCTACGGCGACAACGGGAACGGCATGCACACCCACCAGTCGTTGTGGAAAGACGGCAAGCCGTTGTTTGCAGGAGACGGCTACGCCGGGTTGTCGCAAGTCGCGCTCTGGTATATCGGGGGATTGATCAAACACGGCCCCGCGTTGGCCGCCCTGATCGCGCCGACCACGAACTCATACAAGCGGCTCGTGCCGGGATTTGAAGCGCCCGTGAATTTAGCCTACTCGCGGAGGAACCGCTCCGCCGCTTGCCGCATTCCGATGTACTCGGCGTTGCCGAAGGCGAGACGAGTCGAGTTCCGCCCGCCCGACCCGAGCTGCAATCCCTATCTTGCGTTTGCCGCCATGATGATGGCGGGCCTCGACGGCATCGAAAACAAGATGGACCCCGGTCCGCCGCTCGATAAAGACGTCTACGATCTCACGCCCGAAGAGTTGGCCATGGTTCCCTCCATGCCAGGCTCGCTCGAGGACGCGCTCGACGCGCTGGAAAGAGACTCGGCCTTCCTGCTGAAGGGGGATGTCTTCACCGAAGAGCTGCTGCGCACTTATATCGAGTACAAGCGGGAGAAGGAAGTGGATGCGGTGCGGCTGAGGCCGCATCCGTATGAGTTCCTGCTCTACTACGATATTTAGGTTTTTGTGTAGTGCCCCGAAAATTCGTAACAAAGATCAAACTGCACTGCAGTGGACTACACGAGCGGATTGATGCTGCTAGCACATACAGAGGCTCTTCGCTGCGCTCAGGATGACAATTTTTGATTCTGACGCAAACGTAAGGGACACCACTCTGAGTCCCGCTCTGATCCCGTGAGCTGGCATGACCAGCTTCTTCGCTATCCTGGAAATCAACCGATCGGAGCCATGAGATTCAAGATACAATGGCGCGCTTTTCAAACGGGCGCGGTCGGAGTCTTGGCATCGATCATCGAGCCATCCATAGGCGAAGTTCGAGCACGCCTGAGACCTACGGAGCATTCATGAAACTTGTTCTGAAGATGCTTTTTGTCCTGGCGACTACCGTCGCTGTGAATGCGCAGCAGAAGCCTTCTTCCGCCGTTGGCGGTGGCAGCCTTTTTTTCCCGAGAAATTTCATCTGGGGCTACAGCCAGTTCGACGTGGCTCCGCCCCACAACGAGCCCGACCCGAACCTGTGTGCGGCGAACGCCGGGGATTTCGGCGGCAAAGATGCGCCCTGCAACGCTTTCGCCCGTTACATGCTCTCCGGATATGTGGAGGTGCATCCTTTTGCGCGGACTCAGTTGCGGCGCCTGCTTTTCTTCGGCGCGCCCACGTTTCTCTTCGGCAAAAACATTCCACACACGCTATATACGTGGTCTCCCGACGCGATCGGGTGGGAACGCTCCTGGGGAGCTGGAATCGAAATTGGACGCGGATTCGAGATGCGTGTGACGCAGCATTTCCTGTTTCAACGCTTCGGGGCGCGCGACCGCTATTTGGGTCCTGCCGATCTTGGCACGAACGGTCCCTGGGGCCGCTATAACGTGATTGGGGTGAGGAAGTACTTCGGCCATCGCGAGCCGGATTGATGATTCTGAAGCAGTGGCGATCGCCATTTTGCCCGACGAGTGGCGGGCGCGGACGCCCGCTTCTCCATAATCAGGCGGCGCGCGCGATCGCCGGAGAAGGCCGCCGGTTTCGGCGTACCAGCCAGATGATCAGGGCGATGATGCCGGCGAGAAACAAGAACGGAGCAACGAAAATCAAGAGCAGCCAAATCGTCCCTTGCATGGAGGTGACCTCACCGCCCATGGTGGCCCCTGCCTGACGTCGCACGCTGCCTCCGATGGCCGTGCTATCCCCGCCAATCTTGGCGCCGTTCGCCACGCGGATGTCTCCCGCAAACGACGTTGCCTCGCCACCAATCATGCCATCCTGGTCAACGACAAGGTTGCCGGCGAACACGGTCGTGTCTCCGCCAATTTTGGAGCCACTGGCCGCGCGAACTTCGCCAAGGAAGGAGGTAACTTCTCCGGCAACAACCGCATTCGGCTCGATCACGATATTGCCGTGAAAGGTCGTGATGTCTCCACCCACCTGGCCGCGCACGTACACGGAGCAGTTGAAGCAAGTCAACTCCCCAACCTTCTGGTCAGCCGCAATGCGAATGTCGTGGCCGAATTCGGTGTAATCGGCGGAACCTTTGGCGAAGACGGGTGGAGTTGATAGGGTAAAGGCCAAGGCGACAAGCGGCAGGTATCGAGAAAGCGAAACTCTCATGATCTCCTCAATCCAGGGGAACTGCGCGAAACGCGCGATCAGACTAAAGAAATTCTGACCTTCGCGGTAAGGGATGTCAAGGCGCGCTGTTTCGGAGCACCAGCACATTCACGGCTTGTTTGTACCGCTCAGAAAGCGGCCGATCGTCTCGTTCAGGAACTTTTCGTCCGCCGGGCTGCCTCCGGCACCAGCCGTGTGCCCCCAAAGCGACGGAATTGGCGTCAGGATCACCGTGTGCATAAATCCGGCTTCGTAGCGCGCATCGCCAATGGGGAAGTACAAGTCGGTCTCGGAGGGCATGTAGAGGAATGGGACTTTAATGGAGCCCAGGGCCCGCGCAACGTCACCTCCGAACCCCGGCGTTGCTCCTACATCGTGTTTCTCCCAGGTGCGTGCTTGCAGGATCAAGTCGTTGGCGTCGGCTCCGGGGATGAAATTCGTCCGAAACTCGTTAAGGACGGATTCGAACGTGGTACCCGGCTTGGCCCCTTCGCGCCACAATTCCTTGCGCCACCATTCCTGGGAGAAAAGCCAGGCCGTCCAAACGATGCCGAAAGCCTCGAGGCCTTTCTTTGGGGGCGAAGTATAGTCGCCGTTCTGGAAGGCAGCGTCGGCGGTGAGAGCGGCGATCTGGCCCTCCAGGCGGACAAATCCATGCGGGTAAGTTTTCGCGGTTCCCGCGGTTGCCACGATTCGATCGGCAAAGTCCGGGTAGCTGACGGCCCATTGGAACGCCTGTTGCGCGCCCATGGAGAATCCTATGATGGCTCGCAGGTGGGTGATGTGCAGTTCTTCGGTGAGCAGTTTGTGAACGGCTTCCACGTTGTCGCGGATGGTGGTCACCGGAAACCGGGGCCCGTGGTAGGGCTCTGGAGTATTGCTGGGCGAGGATGAGTGCCCGTTGCCAAACAACTCAGTGGCTACCAGGAAAAGCTGGGAAGTGTCGAGCGCATGGTTCGGACCGATCAGCCATTCGTACCCATGAAAGTCGGCCAGGTAGTGCGAAGGCAGCAGGATCACATTGTCCTTGGTTGCATTGAGATGGCCGTAGGTTCCGTAGACCACGTGCGCCTCGGGAAGGCTCACGCCGGTTTCAGTCTTGAAGTTCTTGATGACGAACTCGTGGGCTTCGCCGGTGTTGGGTTTCGCGGGCGCATCTTGGGTGAAAGCGACCGGACACAGCAGCAGGAAGAGAAGAAATTCCTTCATGAGAGATCCTCGGCGTTGATGAAGGGTTCGAGCGATGGCGGCGATTCTAGCATCCGGCGCCATCTGCAACTTTGACGCGAGCACTACACATCGGTAACGGCGCCGAATCTTTGGGAAACAGGATGTTTTCTCTATAATGGAGGGTTTTCACCCAACGCAAGGAGCCGTTCATGGCGCAGTCGTTCAATGGTGTGGCCGTGCCCGCCGATGGAGCGCGGATTACGTACAAGGATGCGCGCTACCAGATCCCGGACAATCCCATCGTGCCTTTCATCGAAGGCGACGGCACCGGCCGCGACATCTGGAAGGCCTCGGTGCGGGTATTCAACGCTGCCGTGGAGAAGGCATACAAGGGCAAACGGCGAGTCGCCTGGTACGAAGTCTTCGCGGGCGAGAAGGCGAAGGCGAAATTCGACACCTGGCTTCCGGACGACACCGTCGACGCCGTGCGCGAGTTTCGGGTCGCTATCAAGGGGCCGCTGACCACACCCGTCGGTGGCGGCATTCGATCGCTGAATGTCGCATTACGGCAGATTCTCGACCTCTATTCCTGCGTTCGTCCGGTGAAGTATTACAAGGGAGTGCCCTCGCCGGTGAAGCATCCCGAGCGCATGGACCTGGTGATTTTCCGCGAGAACACGGAAGACGTTTATGCCGGGATCGAGTGGGAGGAGGGGACACCCGAAGCTGCCAGGCTGATCGAGTTTCTCAACAAAGACATGCTCAAGGGCGGTAAAAAACAAGTCCGCCTCGATTCAGGGGTGGGAATTAAGCCGATTTCGGTGAGCGGAACGAAGCGGCTGGTGCGGATGGCGATCAAGCATGCGCTCGAAAACGGGCGCAAGAGCGTGACGCTCGTACACAAAGGCAATATTCAGAAGTTCACCGAGGGGGCGTTTCGCAAGTGGGGCTATGAGCTGGCGACGGATGAGTTTCGCGACAAGGTCGTGACTGAACGGGAAAGCTGGATTCTCGACAACAAAGATAAGAATCCGAATCTCTCGATCCAGGAGAATGGCAATCTCGTCGAACCGGGCCTTGAATTCGCGCCGGAAGAATTCCGCCATTCGGTTTACCAGGAAGTAAAGCAAGTGCTGGACAAGATCTACTCGACGCATGGTCATGGCGAGTGGAAGAAGAAGATCATGATCAATGACCGCATCGCCGACTCGATATTCCAGCAGGTGGTCACCCGAGCCGACGAATACACCGTGCTGGCTACACCCAATCTGAATGGCGACTACATCTCTGATGCCTGCGCCGCACAGGTAGGCGGGCTGGGTATCGCGCCGGGGGCGAACATCGGCGACGGCTATGCCATCTTTGAAGCCACCCACGGAACCGCTCCCAAGTATGCCGACCGCGATGTCATCAACCCGGGGTCGGTGATCCTGTCAGGCGTGATGATGTTCCGGTTCCTGGGATGGGCGGAGGCCGCCGACCTGATCGAGCGCGGCATGGAGCGAACCATCGAGCAGAAGAAGGTCACCTATGATTTCGAGCGCCTGATGGAAGGCGCGACCAAGGTGAAAACCAGCGAGTTCGGGAATTACATCATCGAAAACATGGACGCAAGGGAACTGGCGGGCGTGCGGTAGGCGAAGACGCCGAGCGCGAGGAAGCTCCATTCAGCCGCGAGAAGAGCTTTTAACCGCAAAGGGCGCAAAGAAGGTCCGCAAAGGACGCGAAGAAAAACGAAAACTAAAGGCAATGAGAACGAGTTGCCAACTGTACTTCGAGGGATTTTGGGTTAAAGCAGCAATCAGCATTCAGCAATCAGTGTTCGGTCCGATCCTGCTTGCTCCGTGCAGAAGGCAACTGAATGCCGACTGCTGAGCGCTGACTGCTCTTTCGAGAGGACTCATTCATGCGAAAAAAAGTGACGATCGTGGGTTCCGGCAACGTGGGCGCGACGGCTGCCCACTGGATTGCTTCCAAGGAACTGGCAGACGTTGTCCTGATCGACATCATCGAGGGCGTTCCCCAGGGCAAGGGCCTCGACTTGCTTGAAGCCATGCCCATCGAGAAACGGGACTCCCACATTCTCGGCACGCAGGATTATCGAGACACGGCGAACTCTGACATCGTGGTAATCACGGCCGGCGTTCCACGCAAGCCCGGCATGAGCCGCGATGATCTCCTCAATATCAACCACAACATCATGAAGGCGGTGGTCGGCGAAGCCGTGAAGTACTCGCCGAACTGCATTCTCATCATTGTCTCCAACCCGCTGGACGCGATGGCGCAAGCTGCCTACAAGATGAGCGGTTTCCCGCGCGAGCGCGTCATCGGCATGGCGGGAGTGCTCGATTCGTCCCGCTTCCGTACTTTCATCGCCCATGAACTCAACGTAAGCGTCGAGAACGTGACGGCGTTCGTGCTGGGCGGGCATGGTGACACGATGGTGCCGCTGGCGCGTTATTCAACGGTTGCCGGCATCCCGATCACCGAACTGCTCGATGCCACGACGCTGGAGAAATTGATCCAGCGAACCCGCGATGGCGGCGCGGAGATCGTGAAATATCTGAAGACCGGGTCGGCGTACTATGCGCCATCCGCGGCGGTCACCGAAATGGTCGAAGCGATTCTCAAGGACAAGAAGAAGATCCTGCCCTGCGCGGCTTACCTGGAAGGCGAGTACGGCATGAGAGGACTCTTCGTCGGAGTTCCGGTTAAGCTCGGCGCGAAGGGAATTGAGCAGATCGTGGAGATCAAGCTGACTGCCCAGGAAAAAGCTGAGCTGGATCGGAGCGCGGCATCGGTGAAGGAGCTGGTCGCGGTGATTGGGGTGTAAAAGCAGGTCTTAGGTATCAGGGCTCGAGTGTCAGGAAAGATGATCTTAGATCCCGCTCGTAAGGGCGGGATTTTTGTTGGTGGACGCAGATGCGCTCGCCAATGAGGGATTGGCGGCGCGCCAAGGCTGATTTCGTCGCCTATCGCCGGAAGGCGGAGTCGCCGAGCCGGGCAGCTGTGCTTGGTTCGGCTTGCATCATCTTCATCGAGAGAACCTCGATCTGGTTGGTGACCGGGTTTAGCAGTCCCTTCACTTTTACGTTTTGTCCCACATGAATGCGTACCTTCTCGACGTTGCTGACTAGCCATGTGCGGCCTTCGGCAACGATGGCCTTGCCGTCGTCGCTGATCTTCCCCGAGATGGTCATCTTCTTGGGATGACCCGCGCCGCCTGGTTGAGCCGTCTGCGCCGCGCAGTAAATCGAAACGGTGACAACCATGGCGAAGAGAGTGGCCATATGTTTCATCGATAACCCCCGCAGGGCCAGCCTGCCTAGGGGGCATGTTATGTCGGGTTACGGCGGGAAGGGATACGGAAAATTTCGATGAACGCCATCCAAAACTGCGATGAATGATGGGGCGCGAGGGCTTGTTTAGCCGCCCCCGCGATTCCTGGAGCTCCCTGAGATTCAGACTCTCTCGATCGTGACCGACTGGAGAACAACGTCCTTCACGGGACGATCTTGCCGGCCTCGGGGCAAGGTTGAAATTTTGTCAACCACGTCCTGCCCCTCGACCACCTCGCCGAAGATGGTGTGCTTGCCCGTCAGCCAGGTCGTCGGGGCGACGGTGATGAAAAATTGTGAGCCGTTGGTGTTGGGGCCGGCATTGGCCATGGCGAGCTTACCCTTCTTGTCGAACTTGTGCGGCGAGCTCCGGGTTTCGTCTTCAAATTGATAGCCGGGTCCGCCCATGCCGTTTCCTGCCGGATCGCCGCCCTGAATCATGAAATCCGGAATCACGCGATGAAAGATGGTGCCGTCATAAAGACGGTCCTTGCTCTTCTTGCCGCTGACAGGATGAGTCCAATCGCGTTTCCCCTCCGCCAGATCGATAAAGTTCGAGACAGTCTTAGGCGCCTCTTTTTCAAATAAGCGGCAGACCACGGTTCCTTCGCTGGTCTGCAGGGTTGCATAAGTGCCGGGTTGACGGGCCATAAGAAATCCTTTCCTGATACGTATTATCCAGCTCTTGACACGCTCGAATACTCGCTGCCGGCAAGCTCCGATTCGTTACGGAGTATTTCCGGGAGGCGTCTTGGGCACGGGCTTCTTCGGAGTGGACTTGCCTCCCTCGCCTCCTGCTTTCACGATCGTAATGTGATTAATCTTCACTGGCCGGAATGGACGATTGCTCCGCGGATCACTCGCCATGCGCGCGATCTGCTTCACCAACTCGACTGACGCATCATCGCACTGTCCAAAGATCGTGTAGCCGCCGTTCAGACTGGGATAGGGAACTTCCGTGATAAAAAACTGCGAGCCGTTCGTGTCAGGACCTGAGTTCGCGTAAGCGAGGCGGCCGGGCCGATCGTAAGTAAGATCGGGCGAAGTCTCGTTTTTGAATTTATAGCCCGGCCCTCCCATTCCAGTGCCCGTCGGATCACCACCCTGGATCATGAACTCCGGGATCACGCGGTGGAAAATCGTCCCGTCATACAGTGAAACTCCGTGCTTCTTGGCATGTGTTGTCGGATCTGTCCAGTCCTTGGTTCCCGTAGCAAGCCCAATAAAGTTCGCGACGCCAATGGGCGCTTTCTTCGGGAACAGCGTGCAATTCATCTTGCCGACGGTGGTGTCGATGATGGCAATAGGATCAGGCTGGTCTTCCGTGCTGGCATCGGGGCTACCGGCGCGGTGGGGCGCAGAGGCAGTGTTCGGCTTCGTCTGCGACCAAAGGGAAAGGCACATGAGGACGACCGGGATCGAAAGCCCGACTATTTTTCGCATGCGGACTCCTTCTGAATTAGGGTCATTGGACACAACAGGTGATTTGCGCTGAACAAGAATTGTACGACAGTCGAGGAATCTGCGGGGCGGAGGACTCCCAACTCATTGGCGCGCACTCGGTGGCTCCGACTGTAGCTGCGCGCTTACGCGCTCCACTTCGCCAAAAACGCGCAAAAGATTCCCGCCCAGAATTTTGCGAATGTCCTCTGCACTGTAACCGCGGTCGAGCAGGCCCTGCGTGATCTTCGGGAGATCGGCCGCGGAATCTATTCCCGCCGGAGTCGCACCGCTTACGCCATCGAAGTCGGACCCCAGCCCCACGTGGTCTGCTCCGGCGACCTTGGCGATGTGGTCGATCTGGTCAATCAGGGACGAGAGGGGGGCGCGCGGGATTTTGGCCAGCCACTCCCTCTCCACCCGATCCTGATCCAGGAAGGTTGGCTTCTCTCCCGAGGCGCGTTTCTTCGCAATGGCCGCCTCAACCGCCGCATCCCTGTCTTTTGATTGTGCGATGAGAGCCTCAAGGTACTTCGGGTCATCAAAGCCAGCAAAGAAATTCACTTGCACGACGCCGCCGTTCTTGGCCACTGCGCGCAGCATGTCGTCAGTCATATTCCGAGGGTGACTTGCCAGGGCGCGTGCCGAGGAGTGCGAAGCGATCACCGGGGCCTTGCTGGTCGCGATGGCGTCCCAGAAGGTCTTATCGGCAACATGGGAAATATCCACCATCATGCCCAGCCGGTTCATTTCGAGGACGACCTGCTTGCCGAAATCGGTCAGGCCGTTGTGATGCTCGACCTTGGAATCGTTGATATCTCCGGAGGAATCCGCCCATTCATTGGTATTGGACCAACTCAAGGTCATATAGCGGACACCGAGTCGGTAGTAATCGCGAAGCAGGTGCATGTCATTTTCGATCGAGTGCCCGCCTTCGATGCCCATCAGAGCCGCCAGCTTGTGCTCTTTGTGAGCGCGCTCGATGTCGGCGACGCTGAATGCCATCATCATGCGATCGGGATGCCGCGCCGCCTGCTGGTACACCGAGTCGATCAAGTCAAAGGTGTGTTGCGCGAAATGGCCCTGGGTGGTCCGCGGATCGGTCCAGATCGAGAAGAACTCGGCGCCCAGATTTCCTGCGCGCGCCTTTTCCAGACTGACCTGCCCTTTGTCGTTGGGGTCGGTGTTGCCAACATCGAAGTTGCCGTCCAGAAAACGCTGCGGCGTGTCGGCATGCGCGTCGACGACAATCGCGGAGTTGTGGATTGCATGGGCTTTCGCGCTGACGACGGCCTTAGTCTGCGCATGAACAGTTGCGGAGAGGACCGCAATGAGAAAAACAGAAAATGCAAGTCCGTGCTTCATAAATTCGTTGCGCAAGCCTGCCCCGATGCAAGTGATGGATTGTATACGGTGCAGGGAAGGAATGCGAAACTAGCAAAGGGCTGCCAGAGCCCGGTTCACGCATTCTGCCAGCGGCAGTTCGGTATCAATGACGGTTTTGTGAAAGGTGATTGGCTCGAAGCGGGCTTTCACGTCCAAATACAGATCGAAGGTGCGGTTCCCGGCCACATGCTCACCTGCGCTTGCTTGGGATTCGATCCTGCGCCGCACCGTCTCCTCCGAGCAGATGCATTCCAGAATTTGCCAAGGCTGGTGCAAATCGATCGCCAGCTTCAGGACACGCTCAACCTGATACCGCCGTGAAAAAGTACGCCCGTCAAGAAACAAGACTCGGCCGGGATCCTTACGCAAAATCCACGCCGCTGCTTCGAGCATGGTATCCATCACGAAATCGTCCTGTTCCGTCGAGTACTCCACATCGAGAGGCGAGAACAGCGCGTGACGGATCTCATCTTTGCTGAGCACGGACCCATTGAGGCGGGCAGCGAGTTCGCGGGCCAGCGTGGATTTCCCCGTGCCCGGAAGTCCGGCCATCAGAACAATCATGGTTGCAGGTGAGAGGAAGTTTACTTTTGACTGAGTTCTTCGAACGGCTCGTTTTTCCAGTGAACCACGTCCTGGGTTTCGCGCCAGCCCGCGTAGCGTTCCGAGACCATTACGTGGAACACCCATTGGCGACGTTCTTCTTCGGGTTCGACCAGGCCCAGCGCGCGCAGGTAGAAGAGATAACGCTCGACGAAGTGAATCTGCTGCTTCGACATGCCCCGCCGTTGAATGTCGAGTGTGAGGCCCGCGAGGTGGGATGAAGCTGTATCGCCTTCCGCGGGCGCGGCATTGCGATTGTGGCGGCGCAGTTTCTTTTGCACCTTTACCGTGCGCACGGCCGAGTTCACTTGAATCTGGTCATGAAACTCGCGGAAGTACGCCTGGCTCAGGTCCTCAACGAAATCGCGCGTCCACGGACGGCAGAAGCGCCGGTTGACATCGAGCCGCGGGTCAATGCGCAGAGTCTGTCCGGTACGAATCGGCACCAGCGCCTGGCTCGCCTTCAGAGCTTCGAGTTCGTCATCGTCCTGGATGCGGGGCAAGTCGAGGCGGTCAATTTCCTGGTTCTGCAGAAGCAGCGATTGGTGCGAGGGACGGAACATGGGATTCCAGTGGATGCGGCGCCCGTGATGCTTCGTCTTATGTGTGGTGGAGCGCTTGGTGGTGTAGCTGTGCAGGCCGAAGGCATGGCTTGCAATCAATGTAACCAGCGCGACCCAGAGTCTAAACCGCCCAGTTCCCATTCGCACGAAGTGGCCTCGAACCGCTTGGGGAGAGGCTCCGGTGGCCCAGAGCAGGATGCTAGTCTACCCCAGCTGTCAAGAATTCCAAGTCCAAACTTCACTTCCGACCGTTACCAAGGAGTGAATCATCAGTAATCTCGCCACAGATTACTGAAGCTAACTTGTTGTTTTTCGGTGAAACGAACGTAACCTGCGTGACCGCGCCAACACGGTCATTTGCGAAACAAATCGCTCAGCGCCTGCTTCATTACGTCACCGCCGACTTCGGCGATTGAGGTGGTGAGCGGAATATCTTTCGGACAAACCTCCACGCAGTTCTGCGCGTAACCGCATTCCTGGATGCCGCCATCTCCCATCAGTGCGCTGAGTCGTTCGCGTTTCAAGACGTGCCCCGTCGGATGCGAGTTGAAGAGACGAACTTGCGAAATCGTCGCTGCGCCGACGAAGCCTGTGTCTTCGTTGAATTGTGGGCAGGCCTCCATGCAGCAGCAGCAGGAGATGCAGCGCGACAGTGGATACATCTCTTCCTGCTCTTCGGGCGACACGCGCGGGCCGGGACCGAGATCGTAGCTGCCGTCGACCGGAACCCACGCTTTCACGGCTTTGAGATTATCGAAGATCACACCACGATCGGTGGCCAGATCGCGAACCACGGGAAATTTGGAGAAGGGTTCGAGCCGAATGGGCTGCTCAAGATTATCGAGCAGGGCAGAGCAGGCCATGCGCGCTTTGCCGTTCACCAGCATCGCGCACGATCCGCAGACTTCTTCCAGGCAATTCGAATCGTAAGTAATGGGCGTGGTCTTCTTGCCGTCGCGCGTAACTGGGTTTGCGGCAATCTCCATCAATGCGGATGTGACGTTGCGCCCGGGCTTGTAGGGGAGTTCGAATTCTTCCCAGTAGGATTTCGAGTTGGGTGTGTTCTGGCGTTTGATTTTGATGATGACGTTGTTAGCCATTCGTTCTTAGCCCTTAGCTGTCAGCTCTCACACTTGGTTGTCATCCTGAGCGCAGCGAAGGATCTCTGCGTCGTGCGCGTACGATGGAAATACATAGGTTCATCGCTACGCTCAGAATGACAAATCTTTTGCGGATATTTGCGCAATCAGCCAGCACTAACCCTGTTCGCTCTTTGCAATTCAAAATCGGTCTTCCGCCCGGAATACTGAGTGCCGAATACCGAATGCCTTATTTTGCCGCGTCGTACTTTCTGGGACGCGGAGGAATCAGCGAGATATCCACCGGCTCAAACTCAAACTTGGGCTCATCGGCGTCGGGCGCAAACGTCGCTTTCGTCGTCTTCAGCCAGTTCTTGTCGTCGCGATCGGGGAAGTCCGGTTTGTAGTGCGCGCCGCGGGATTCGTCGCGCATGGCAGCTCCTTGGGCGATCACGCGCGAAAGCTGTAGCATGTTATAGAGCTGGCGTGCGAATGCCACCGTCGTGTTTGCCCACTGGCTGCGATCGCTCAAGTTGATCTTCTGGAAGCGCTCCAGCAACTCGACCAGCTTCGCATCGGTTTGCTGCAGATTCTTGTTGTAGCGGATGACCGTGCAGTTCTTGGTCATCTCCTCGCCGAGTTCGCGCCAGAGCAGGAACGGATTCTCCGAGCCATCGGCTTTCATCAGGCCGTCATTGATTTCCAGCTGACGCTTCCGCTCGGAGTCGAAATAGCCATCGCCATCAGACTTCTGCAGGCCACGCGCGTATTGCACGGCGCTGGGACCGGAGATGAAGCCTCCCCAGATGCAAGAGACCAGTGAATTCGCGCCCAGTCGGTTGGCACCGTGATACTGATACTCCGATTCTCCGGCAGAGTAAATTCCGGGAATGTTGGTGGACTGCTTGAAATCCACCCACAGACCGCCCATGGTGTAGTGCATGCCGGGGAAAATTTTCATGGGCGTATCGCGCGGATCGTCGCCCACAAATTTTTCGTAGATCTCGAGAATGCCTTCGAGCTTCTTGTCGAGGATTTTGCGATCGATGTGGGTCAGGTCGAGATAAACCATCGGCTTGCCGTCGATGCCGAGGTTGTGCTCGTAGACGACTTTGAAGATTGCGCGCGTGGCAACGTCGCGGGGAACCAGGTTCCCATATTTCGGATACCACTCTTCCAGGAAGTACCAGCGCTCGTTTTCCGGAATGCTCTTGGGATCGCGCTTGTCACCCGGCGTCTTGGGGACCCAGACACGGCCGCCTTCGCCGCGCGCCGACTCCGACATGAGCCGCAGCTTGTCCTCCCCCGGAATTGACGTGGGGTGGACTTGGATGAATTCTCCGTTCGCGTAATAGCAGCCCTGCTGATAGAGAGCCGACTGCGCCGAACCAGTGCAGACCACGGAGTTGGTCGATTTGCCGAAGATCGCGCCGATGCCGCCAGTGGCGATGATGATCGCGTCGGCAGGGAAGGTGCGAATCTCCATCGAGCGCAGGTCCATGGCACAGATGCCGCGGCAGACGCGGTTGCCGTCGAGCACCGCGGAGAGAAATTCCCAGTGCTCGTACTTCTTGACCTTGCCTTCCGATTCGTAGCGTCGTACCTGCTCATCGAGCGCGTAGAGAAGTTGCTGCCCCGTGGTCGCGCCTGCGAATGCCGTGCGGTTATAGAGCGTGCCGCCGAAGCGGCGGAAATCGAGCAATCCTTCAGGTGTGCGGTTGAAGGGAACGCCCATGCGGTCGAGCAGGTCGATGATGCCGGGCGCGGCATCGCACATGGCTTTCACAGGAGGCTGGTTGGCCAGGAAGTCTCCGCCATAGATGGTGTCGTCGAAGTGCTGCCAGGTGGAATCGCCCTCGCCCTTGAGATTTTTCGCTGCGTTGATTCCGCCTTGCGCACAAACCGAGTGCGATCGTTTCACCGGGACGATCGAGAACAGGTCAACGTTGCCGCCCATCTCGGCGATCTTGATCACGGCCGAAAGGCCCGCGAGGCCGCCGCCTACCACGATGATCCTTGGAGCTGCCGCCATTTCAGTTCACCGGCCTTCCGTGATTTTCGATTCCGGGCCTGGCATCAACGATATTTCCACTTGGGCCGGGTTGCTGGAATCGCGCCCGGAATGTGTACAAGCTGGCCAGGCCGACCACGCTCAGCAGCACAAAGAACGCCAGGCACAGCGCCAGCAATCTTTGCTGACTCCGCTCGCCAGAGACGATGCCCCACTTCGCCGAGAACAGCCAGATGCCGTAGGCGAAGTGCCACGACGCCGCGATCAACCCCACCCCATAGAACGCGAGCAGCAGCGGATTGTGAACCTCGTTCGCGACTTTCGAAAACGACTGTGCCGCGGCTTCATGCAGGTCCACGCCGGTGAAGCGCATCGTCCACGTGTGCCATACGATGTAGACGAACGCGATTCCGCCCGTCCAGCGCTGGAGCGTGTACATCCAGTTGCCGGTCCAGGGATAGGCGATCGTGTTTCCATCGCCGCGGTACCAGATGTAAAAGCCGTAGAGCCCGTGAAAGAGGATGGGGAGCCAGATTCCGAAGAGCTCGAGGAAAAACACCAGAGGGAGATTGGCGAGAAAGCTGACTTGGCGAGCGTACGCGTCGGGGCCGCTGATGGCGGTGGCGTTGGAGATCAGGATGTGTTCAAACAGGAATGCGCCGACCGGAATAATTCCCGTGAGCGAATGCAGCCGGCGCAGGAAAAATGACGTTCCCTGGCCGGCGCGCAAGGGAGCCACTCCGCGCTTGATACTGATCGGAGCCGCAGGACTGGCGGTTGTCGCCACGATGACTGCTCCTTATGGGTTCGAATGTGGTAAGCGAACTTTTTATTATCTTGGGGAAAGCAAGGTGAGTCAAGGAAACTAGTCGAAGGTGGATTGCTAAACGGGACTGCTTGCGTTCAGCCTGAAGCGATTTTTGGATTTCTGTCGATCCAATTCAGGAATGCTCGGAATGCCGCGCCACGATGACTGTAGTTTGCTTTCTCTTCGGGCGGGATTTCAGCAAACGTCTTTTGAATCTGGGGAAAGTAAAACATGGGATCGTAGCCAAAGCCGCCGGTACCGCGCAGGTGATCGAGAATGACGCCTTCGGCAACTCCGCGAAAGGTCGCCAGCATATGGCCGTCTTGCGCGGCGGCAATGACGCAGACGAATCGTCCTGTGCGCCTCTCTGGGGGCACACCGTTCAACTCCCGCAGCACCCGCGCATTGTTCGCGGCGTCGTCCGTATTCTCATCAGCTTTGTGCGGTTCGTCCGCCGCATAGCGGGCGGAATGAACGCCCGGCGCTCCGTTCAATGCGTCGACCTCCAGCCCGGAGTCGTCCGCAATTACGATCTCTCCCGGCACGGCCAGGCTGTACTGCTCGGCCTTCTTACACGCATTTTGCTCAAACGTGAGGCCATCTTCGACCACGACCGGCAGTGCGGCAAAATTCGGGATGCCGGTGATCTCAACATCATGCGCGGCCGCCACTCCGGAAAAATCCCGCAGCTTGCCGGGATTGGATGTAGCCACAAGAATCTTTCTCATGCCGGAAGTTTCCTGGGCGAACCCCGCTCCTGACCGCGGCAATACACGCTCCACACGATGAGAAGCAACAGCGTGGCTGCCGACACGACGTTCCCAATGAGACGGTCCGGCGTTCGCACGAAGGTGACGCGCACGCGGTTGCTGCCCGGATCCACCGGAATCAGGATTTCTCCGGTGACCGGCTGCGTTCCTGCGGTAATTTCGTGCCCGTTCACCTCGACATTCCACGCCGGGTAGTTCAGCAACCGGAGCCGTAACGTCTCCGGCCGGAGCACCTTCGCGGAGAATAACTTGCCTTGCGCGCTCCACCGATCGATGTGAACGATGGCTGGGTTGCCACTCACGGTTGCGATCTGGGGAGCGTCTTTTTTCAACTCATAGGGATCGACGCCCGCGGGAACATATTCATCGGTCCCCTCATATCCGTCGCCGTCTTCAACGAAGTCGTGCATTTCCTGAATGTCGGCGGCAGTGTCCCACCAGGGCGGCTGCACACGACGCCAGGCGATGGCCACAACACTCAGCAGCACCGCGCAAATCATGATGCGGGTGAGCCATCGACGGCAGCCCATCGTGACGAAGAGAGCGAACGCAACGTTCAAACACAGCAGCCATCGCCAGGGAAGCTGCACGAACCTTAATTCCGGCAGATATCTCCAGAAGATTAGCGTGATCGGCAACATGAGCAGCGTGGCCGCGCCGCCCCATGCGGCCGGCAGCCCCCAGTTGGCCTTATGTTGTTCTCGCCACTTTCTCGCCAGAAAGATCGCGGCCCCGAGCGTCAGAATTTCGGCGATCCCGACCAAACTGACCAGCATGTTGAAGCGGTTGTGATCGACATCGTTGCTGAAAGTGAAGAAGAAGTTATCCTGCGGCCGCAGTCCCGGAGCCAACACCTGCGCGATGTTTACCCACTTTTCCTCAGACGCGGCCGGAATCACGTAGAAGCCTGCCAAGCCCGCACCCAGCATGACCGCCGCCCCGCCATAAAGAAGCAACACCGGTTTCCGCTGCACAATGGCCGCGGCTACGATTAACAACGCCAGGGAGTAGTTCACCATCACCGCCGATGGAGCATTCGTCAGCCAGGCGGCGGCCACAACCAGGGTGAGCGGCACGATCACTTTTCGTTCATCTTCTTCGGCTCGCAAAATCAAGAGCATCAGCAAGGGCAAAAGGCATCCCGCCAGCAGTTCCGCCAGCGCGCTGCGCCAATACACAATCACGATGTAATAAGGATTCGCCGTATACAGCGCCGCGGCGAAGATCGCGTCGCTGCGGCTCAACCAGCGCCGGGCCAGAAGAAACATCGAGCAACCGGATGCGGTCAGCGCGATCCAAACGTAGGCGCCCGACGCCACCTTCCAGGGCAAGAAGACTCCCAATACTGCGCCCAGGTTCCAGGAAGCCGGCGGATAGAACAAGAAGCGCGCCTCTCCATATCCCCAATGCGCGAACTCCGCCCACCGTGGCCACAAGTTTCCTTCCGTCCATTGATGGACGACTTCCATCCAGGAGAGCAGGTGAAATTCAAAATCGTGCCCGGATGCGTTTCCGTAGAAAAAGAAGGGAACAACCACCGCGAATGCGCTCGCCATGATCACGATTGCAGGAAGAGGGAAGAGCTCAGGCTGGGAAAGGCTTACCTGATCCTTGGCAGGCGTTTGCTGTGAGAGTGTAGGACTCAGGGTGGGCATCGCCTCCAGAACGTGGATTCGGCCGACATCTCCAAATGTATCAGTCCAGCCTCCGCCGGCGGTACCCGGGATCGCACTCATATGCTGGTTGTGTCAGAGCCCTGTCTCTGCGTTGGAAATGAAGCTTTCGCGCGGTTCGTACCTTGCATGTGATGATCGGCCAGACAGATATCCACGATCCAGACCAGTACTTTTTCCTTTGTCATGCAACCGTCTAAGATTGTGGACCATCTAGTAGGCGGTCGCGGTTCCTATGGGGTCGGGTGTCAAGTGCGTTGTCATTCTTGCTGTTCTCAGCGTACTCGTGGTTTTGATCACACCGGCGCCTGACGAACTCCCCTGTACCACCGGTTGCAAATCACTTCAGCCGCCGGCCTTTGTTGTAAATATGAGCGCGGCTCTCGTGCCGCCGGCTCGTCTCGAATCTCGGATGGCTGCGGCCCCGGTCCGATTCTTGGGCGTGACCGATGTGCTTGCCCTCACCTGCATCTTCCTTTGCTGATGCTTTGCCTGCTGCATTAATCGGTCTGGGACGCGCAGGCCGGTGAATTCTCACCAACCGACACTCGGGAGAAGTCGACGTGCGGAACAAGCAGGGCATCAGTACGCCAGGACCACTCACTGCTATTTTTTGGGACGCTTTGAGTGTAGGCAATGCGGTGACCGCCCTGTTGCGCGCGGGTTTTTCTGACACCGACATCTACGCCGTGGGCGTACTCGGGGGTCATGCGCCGAATCTGCGGGAATTTCTCGACAGCCTCGACATACCGGCAATTGACGCCGCGTACTACAACGACTGTTTTCAGGATGGCGCTGTACTGCTGATCGTCGGTGCCTATGTCTCGAGCGACAAGCGCCGAGCCCTTGACGTCATTCAGCGGCACGGAGGAATTCTTCCTCCGAGCTGTGAACTCTTTCGCGCCGCCGCGTGAACCAATGCGCGCGGAGCAAACGCAGGAAAGCAGGCATGTCATGAACTCGAGCAAGAGCAAGCCGGGATTACGCGTCGTACAGCTGCTGGCAGCGTGGAAATCGATTCTCACCGGCAGCACTCCCATGCTTTCGATCGAGCTGACGCGGGAATGCCCGCTCAGTTGTCCCGGTTGTTATGCGTACGGCGAAAATCACTTGGGCGGCCAGGTGACGCTGCGCAGTCTTTCCGACTACCGCGGCGATGAATTGGTGGATCGTATTGTGCGTCTGGTGCGGCAACATCGTCCGCTGCACCTGTCCCTGGTAGGTGGCGAGCCGTTGGTGCGCCATCGCGAGTTGAGCCGATTGCTGCCCATCTTGAGCGAAATGGGCGTCCATACGATGGTGGTCACCAGCGCAGTGATTCCAATTCCGCAAGAATGGGCCATCATTCCGCGAATCCGTGTCACCGTTTCGATCGACGGCCTGCCGGAGCATCATGATGTGCGGCGCAAACCGGCCACCTATGAACGAATCCTGCGTAACATCAGCGGCTGCCGGGTGAACATTCACTGGACAATCACGGCACCCATGTTGAGCCGGAGCGGGTACGTGGAAGAATACCTGGCTTTCTGGAATGCACGGGCCGAGGTGGTCCGCATCTGGGTCAGCCTCTATACGCCGCAGCAAGACGAGCACAGTGCCGAGATGCTGAGTGAGGCCGAGCGGCGTTCGGTCGGGGAAGAGCTAAGGGCGCTGCAGCCTCGATATCGCAAGCTGCTCATGAATGCCGGCATTGCCCAAGCCATGGAGCATCCGCCTGCCACTCCAAGTGATTGTTTGTTCTCCCGCATGTCCACAAATTACTCAGCCGATCTGCAAACCCGGGTGGAACCGTGCATCTTCGGTGGAACGCCGGCATGTACCCACTGCGGTTGCGCGATCAGCAGCGGACTGCATTGGTTGAAGACCGTCCGCGTCTTACGGCTGGTGAAAATCGAGACCCTGGTGAACGGCTCCGTCGCCATGGGGTCGGTGCTGGGAAAGCTCCGCCGGGACTACCACGAGCATCCTCGGTGGACGCACCCGGGCCCATCGCAAAACAAGCTGGTGCAAATCGGGGGAGGAACGGAATAGCCTGGTTGGTGGGGCCGGAATCGCTGAGTCTCTGGAGCAGGTCGAGAGGCTCGCACCCGTGTGGCTATGAACCGAAATGTGCCACGAACTCTGTACTTTACATAATACCTGTTATCGGACATTACAAGTCCAAGGCGCCCGTGTCCCGAAATCCCCAGTCCCGCCACCGAATGTGGGCGATTTTCCCGAAGTCGCGATTCTCACAATGGTGGCTCGGCTCGAAGCGTTCGAGCCAAGCCTTCGGAGTAAGTCACGGGCTCCTTGTATCCCAGTTCCGTGCGAATACGGGTCGTGTCATAGGCGATGTCGTGGCGAAAATCGTAACCGGTGGCGGGCGCGGTAGGCAGGCGTGACGACGGCAATTCTCGGAGGCGCTCAGCAATAGTCGGCGCGTGGGCTTCGCCCACGTTGTAAATGCGATTCGCGGCGGCAGGATGAAGTGCCGCCAATACGATCGCGTATGCAACGTTCTCTACATATCCGTGCGTCCATCGCCATTGCGGCTGATTGCGGTATCCGTAGATGGTCGCAAGATCGGCATTACTCTCAGGGCCGTATACCTTCGGCAATCGCAGAACCGTGACGGCCAGGTCCCGTTGCCCGAGCGCCTCTTTCTCCACCAGGATCTTTTCGTAGTAGAAGCTCAAATCGTCGGGGGTCTTCGCTTGCGCCCGGTAGGGGTACAAGACGTTCCGGAGCGGTGCGTCCTCTGCCAGCAGCCCCTCCTGCGGTTCGCCAGGTTCCAGCCCGGTAAGGCGGCCATAGGCACGGTAGACGTCACCACTGCTGAGCACGACCAGCCGTTGCGCGCGGCCGGTAAAGGCCTGAACCGCAGCCCGGGCATCACCTTCGCCCATTGCGATCATGTGAATCACGACGTCGAACTCAGATCGCAGCAGGTCAAGCGGGAGGTTCAGGACCGGCATTCCTGCGTCCGCACTTCGGAAGTGCTTCACCGCGGACGGTACGAGGGCCGATTCTTTGGTTCCGCGATGATAGAGAGTCACATGTAGTCCGCGCTCAGAAAGCTCTCGGGCGACGTACGGCCCGATGAACCCTGTGCCTCCGACGATGAGCACCTGCATGCTCGTAAGTCTACTGAATCGAGACGGAGGAGAGTCGACAGGATTTGCAGCACTCGCCTGAGAATTCGCGGGTTGTCGTCTCCGATATACTCCTGAAAGCCTCCGGACGGCTTACTCAACAATGAACGCTTCCCTGTTGTTCCTGGCGATCATGCTTCTGCCATTGGTATCGGCTGCTGCGCAAACCACGAGCAGTTCCCCACTCGTCCGGCCGAAGATTCTAGGCGTGGCCCACATTGGTCTTCGCACCGACAATCTCGCTGCTGCACGCAAATTTTATGGCAGCGTGCTCGGGTATCAGGAGCCATTCAGCCTCGACAAGCCGGCCAACGAAGGTACCGGCCTCTTGCTGACCTACTTCAAAGTGAACGATCACCAATACATTGAGGTTTTCCCGGAACTAACAGATCCCAAACAGGATCGGCTCTCGCATATTTCCTTTGAAACCTCCGACGCCGAACAGATGCGCGCCTATCTGGCCAGCAAAGGAGTGAAGGTTCCCGAGAAGCTCGAACCCATGCTGGACGGCAACCGCGGCTTCGACGTGATCGATCCCGATGGCCACGATGTGGAGTTTGTTCAGTACATGCCAGGCTCGCTGCATAGCAGGAATTTCGGGAAGTTTCTGCCGGACACACGCATTTCCGGTCACATCATCCACGTCGGTGTAGTGGTCAGCGACCGCGCCGCCGCCGACCACTTCTACAAGGACGTTCTCGGCTTCCAACCAATCTGGCACGGCGGCATGACCGACGACACCACCGACTGGGTTGACATGCGCGTACCTGACGGCACCGATTGGCTGGAGTACATGCTGAACGTGCACAATCCCGACCCGCATGAACTGGGTGTCATGCATCACTTCGCGTTGGGTGTGCC
>OEKN01000709.1_pt2 | contig 29670 bp, 20 predicted proteins | sample 1503361 | NCBI WGS metagenome assembly OEKN01 (sample SAMEA104379592, study PRJEB20068) | metagenome | biome: 1000743; feature: 77; material: 1998 | place: USA | collected 2012 | depth 25 m
CGTTGATCACCGTGCCGCTCGCTACCTCGACCAGCACCGGTAGCTTGACGATCAATCTGACGAACAACTTGCCCGTCGAGTCTTCCATCGTGATTATGGGGCAAGTGGCGGGAGCCACGCAGGGTGCCAATGGCGGATTGGGAACGCCTCAGAGAGAAGCCAGCGCCCGTACCGACGGGGCACATGGTGGGCAGACGTCAACTACCTGGACCCAGGTGCTTGGCGCGACGTTTACGCCGCCCGCCCAGGGTGCGCGCGTCCGGTCGTTCGTCGCGGAGACCGGGCCAACGAATGGTACCGGCACCTATAGCTGGAGCGCTCTGAAGGCAGGAACGTACCTGATTGAGACCGGTACCTATCCCTCGATTCAGGGGCCGATGGGCTTATACGGCGTGCTGGTGGTTTATACGCCTTCCACAGGCGCCAATGCGTTTGGAGCCGGCACAGCTTATGCGGGCAACAGCACCGTGGGAGCGTATTCGATTAACTACGATGCTACTGTTCCACTGCTGCTGAGCGAAATCGATCCTGTGCAGAATAACGCCGTGGATCAATTCGTCGTGACTTCGGGTGGCGGGACCTGTACGCCGCTGACGGGCGGAACCTGTACCGCCATTCCTCAGGTGGCGGAAACCGCGAAGTGGACGCAGGCCTGCGGCCTTACCCACACATGCTATCCCGCGGCCGTGAACTACACTCCGTTGTACTTCCTGATGAACGGCGTGTCATTTAACAAGTCAGCGGTTGCCTCGTCCGCAGCACAGATTGCTCCTACTGGCGTGGCGGCAACCGGAAACGTTCTGGTTCGCTTTGTGAACGCCGGCTTGCACATGCACGTTCCTTCCGTGAACGGCCTGTCGCTGTCACTGATTGCGGAAGACGGCAACGTGCTTCCGGACGTGGCCCTCGGCGCCAGCAAGCTCTCCCCGAACCTTGCTGTGAGAGTTCAAAATGAAGTCTTCCTACCAGCCGGGAAAGTGTATGACGTCATGATCACCCCGGCGAACAACGGGACTTCGACGGCGGCACCCACTGCGTTCACTGCTGGCACTTACCAGGTTTTTGATCGTGAACTGAGCTTGTCGACGAACGGGTCTCGTGACGGCGGAATGCAGACGATCCTGCAAGTGGCGGGTGGCGCACTGCCGTCCAGCGTTGCTGCCACCCTCAGTGGCACTGGCCCGACTTACTATTGCGTCCCCGGCGTAACCCTGAACGTAGCAGACACCGGCAAGGGAGTAGCGGGAACTGATGGAAACGCCAACGTGTATGGTGTGACCCTGGTGGGCAATCCCGCGAACCACACGTTAACGCCATTCGGCGCCGGCGCCGCAACAGATTCGTTAACGCTCAACCCCGACGGCACCTTTACGTACACGCAGGCAAGCACGAATGCGACTTGCGGCGGAACGTTCATGTATTACGCCAACAATGTGAGTGGCACGACGCAAACCGCAACCATCACGCCCTCGGCCCTGACAGGGAAACCGGTTGCGAATGCGGACAATTACGTCACCAACATTCAATCTCTCTTGCGTGTCGCTGCTCCCGGTGTGCTCGCGAATGATACCGACTCCCATAATTCCCCCTTGTGCGCAGCTCCGACCACTGCAACGAGCTGTCCAGCAACCGCGCAGACAATTACCTCGGGAGGAGCCACACTTCTGTTGAAGCCAGATGGTTCGTTCCTGGCAACCAATTCCGGCGGCTCGGGGGGCACGTTCTCGTTTCCTTACGTCGCGATCAACGCTGAGAAGCAGGTCAGCAACATAACCACGATCAGCGTGACCTTCCAGGCGGGCAGCGGGCTCCAGGTGAAAGTGCAGGATGCCGGTTGTTTACAGAATCCTCCAGCGGTGACCTGTAGCCAGATCACAGACTACAAGTGGATCATCGAGCAAGACCTGACCTTCCAGATCGACCCGACCAAGCAGGTGAACAATGGTGGTGCGACGCCTCCTCCGACCTTGGGCACGGACTTCCACACCAGCTATATGCCGGTTGTGGCGGTCGGTTGCACCGGTCCTCAGAGCTGCGAGCGCGACCAGACCGTTTTCGATGCTGGCACCCCGTGTACTTCACCCGGTGTCCCGGCAGGTTGCAGTGCAACCGCGGGCCAGCACGTTCCTGCGGTTTGCGATGGAGGTATCTGTGTTCCAGTCGCCACGTTGGGGGTATCGAACCTGCCCATAACGATGCCAGGGGACGTCAGCTTGCCTTCGACGGATGCTTTCGGCAGACCGGCGGTTTACTACATTTCGGTACTGCCGGGCGATTCCGCCAATCCGTTCAATACCGGCACCGCAGCTGATCCGACAGTGTCGGGTAATTGTGTTGCCGGAACCACTCCGACTGGGCAGAATGTCAGCACCGGTTGCGGTCACACCATGGGCGGCGCCCCCATCGCGCCTGGTCAAACGTCGGTCACGGTGAATGTGGAACCGAGTCCGCTGCCCACTTCCACAGTTACCGGCTTCGTTTTCGAGGATGACTGGCCGCTGAATGGTGAAATCGACACCGGCGGTGGACTCGAAACCGGCGCGGTTGCCGATGCGTTCCCGAAACACGAACCCGGACTGGATGACTTCTCCGTGTTCCTGTGGGACGACGCGGGTGGCAGCGGCGACGCCACTGGTCAGATGACCTATGACATGTTCAACGAGCCGCTGACCAACGCTCTGAACGGCACTCTCGATCCGCTCACCGGACTCGATGCGTGCCCGATCTCGAATGCCAGCGGTGCAGGCCAGCCCATCGGCATGATCATCGTCTGCCCGAGGTTCGAGTCTGATGGCGTGACCTTCTCGCCACTCGTAGGACAGTTCGTGGTCAAGAACCTGATGCCGGGCCGATTTGGCATCATCGTTCACCCCGGAGCAAGACGCGAAGCAAACGGCGAACAGTGGCTGCAGACCAATACCTTGGACGGCTCGCACTTCCTGGATTCGTTCGTCAAGGTCGCGGAACCCGCTTACTTCCAGGAATACGGACCGGGCGGATACCACGTCTTCATGGGGATGGCGAATCCTCAGATCATCAACGCTCGCCAGGCGGCGGACTTCCCCTGCGGGACGGCTTGCAACACGGTCAAGGTTCAGGTGAACAACCTGCACCAGGATCGTCCGCCAAGCCAGCAGCTCTACACCAGCAACGTTGCCGCTTTCGGCAATGGCCTGAACTACAAGCCGCTCAGTTACACCAGTTGCTGGGCTGCTTTGGGAGACACCGACGGGGAAACGTTCAGCCTGCAGGCGTGCGATGCCGCCGGCAACGTCACCTTCACCAATGTTCCCGATGGCACCTGGGGACTGGTGGTATTCGATCAATGGCTGGATCTGATTGTGGATGGTTCCAGCAAAGCGGTGAATGTAAATCACGCTGCGGCCTGCAACGCAGGCAGCTCAATCGGCACCTGCAACATCAACTATGGCGCCTTCACCTGGCAGACGCACCTGTGGAACCGTGCTTTCATGGATACCACCGGCAAAGGACGCCCCGATCTGCTCGCAGATGGGACGCTTGATCCGGCCACCAGCCCGGGACTGATTCAGGTTCCATTCCGCATCCGCATGCGAAACGGAAAGTTCAATAACACCCTGCTCAGCACCGGTGCGGGCGAAGCCCATTTCGACGAAACCTTCCCGTTGTTCAACTTCTATGTAGTTGAATCCGACACTACTCGCTTCCGCGGCACCGGCGTTCACGTAGTCAATGACAACGGTGGACAACTGGATAGTTCAGGTCCCTATGCTGCGGTCCTGAACTCGACCGAAACGAACTCGCTGCCCGGGAATCTGAGCGTGCCGGGCGCGGTGTATTGCGCGGTCGGAGACGCGGCTTGCAAAAACTCAAGCATCGCAGGTGGTGCAGTAGCTTCCAAGGGTGGAAGTGGGCTGCAGTCCACCGGCCGAATAGATCCAGGCACGATTACTACTGAAGCTTGGGAGGGCGGTCTCGGGCAATTCAACGTCATCGATTGGGGCAAGCAACCCTTTATCGCGGGAGAGAACGGTGGCATCCGCGGTCACGTGGTGTACGGTTCCACCCGGCCCTTCGACGATCCCGGACAGCTGTTCCAGAACCTCTGGGAGCCGCTGGTTCCCGGCGTTACCGTCAACCTGTACCAGGAAGGCACGGCTGCGGATGGAACTCCTACTCTGACCCTTGTCGACAGCACCACCACCAGCAGTTGGGATGCATGGGCTCAGGGATTCGGCGGCACGGGAAACCAGGGCTTCGGTGCAAATGCCGCGACCGCTGGAATTCCGAATATGAACTGCCCGGGACAGTCAACCACGGATCCGTTCTACGGCTACACGCTGCAGAACACGGCGTACTATCTCAACCCCACAACCGCATTGCCGAACAGCTCGCAGTACAAGTGCTACGACGGGTATCACAATCTGAACGAGATTCAGCCTGCTCCGTATGACGGGCTGTACCATTTCCCGAGCCCCTTCTGCACCAACAATCCGGCCGGGACGTTCACCGTGAACCTCCCCTCTGGTACGACGCAGCAGGTGAAGTGCGCGACCGTGACGAACCCGGCATACAACGGTGGCGCGCAATTGTTGGATGGCTCCGGCAATGTGATCAACACCGGCGCTGTGCCAGGAGTTCTGCCCATCGGTAAGTATGTGGTCGAAGCGGTGACTCCGCCGAACTATGAAATCGTCAAAGAGGAAGACAAGAACATCCTCATCGGCGACAACTTCATTGCTCCGGCGACCCAGCAGTTCGGCGCGATCTCGAACATCTTCATCGTGCCCGACCAGGCCACGATCAGTAACAGCAACTCCTGCTTCGGAACTGGTGGCGGTTGCACTAACCCGACCACCGATATGGGCAGGACCTTCAACGTCGGCGGATTTGGCCCGGGCGGCCTCATAGTCCAGCCAGCGCCTTGCGTCGGGCAACCGCGCATCGTCCCCGATTACATGAGCATTGCGCCAGAATCAGGCGAAGTCGCTCCTTTCGCGGGTGCTTTACGCAACTTGTGCGACCGCAAGGAAGTTTCGCTCAACGACCAGATGGAGTCGGTTACTGACTTCTTTGTCTGGACCAAGACGCCCGCTGCCTCTCACTACATTGGTGTCATCACGGATGACTTTTCGTCTGAATTCGATCCGGCAGCGCCGGCGTTCGGAGAAAAATTTGCCGTGCCCAACGTGCCGATCTCGATCAGGGATTTCAACGGCACAGAAATTTCCCGCGTGTACTCGGATCAATGGGGCATGTTCAACGGCGTCGTCTATTCGACGTGGGAAGTCAATCCGCCGAACCCGACCGGATATGCGCCGGGCATGATGCTCACTTGCATGAATGACCCGGGTCCAATCCTCGACACGCGGCTTGGTTCCCCAACCGCTGGACAGTTGATTACGGATCCACAATTCAACCCGAACTATAGCGACTTCTGCTACGAGAACCCGTTCATGCCGGCCGATACCGATTACCTGGATACGCCGGTGGTTCCGACCGCAGCTTTCGCGGAAGCTTACAATCCGCCCGATTGCGCCTACCCGGATGCCACGCCCGCCATCAAGTCAGTGCTGGGCGACTCTGTGGGAGGGGCCCAAGGACCTTGGGTCAGTGCAGCCGGCCACACCATTACCATAGCGGCTCTGGGTGATCAGCTTGTACCCAACAATGCGTACTCTGGTCCGGCGGCCACCAGCGCGCCATATAACCAGAAGTTCATCACTCGGCACTATGGGTTCGGCCCGAGCAAGGGGACGGTTACGATCGGTGGTATCAACGCATCCACGAGCTGGAGCGATTCGACCATCGTTGCGACAGTGCCTGCCGGCGTGCCTTTGTGCAACACCAACAACCCGGCTTACATGGGAGCTAACGCCACCGCGCGTTGCGGCGAGTTGGTGATCACGTCAGCCAATGGCAAGAAGTCGGTTGACACAGTCACCATCACCGTGGGTGGCACGGCGCCTAAAGTCGTTGCATCCACCTGCCCGACCAACCAGACCTTCTGTTCCGGTCAAACGATTCAGTCGGCGATCGACAGCGCCAACCCCGGCGATCTGATCATCGTTCCGCCTGGCAACTACAACGAAATGCTGCTGATGTGGAAGCCTGTCCGGCTGCAGGGCGTCGGCGCCGCGTCAGTGAATGTCAATGCCAACACTCATCCTGCCGGCAAGCTGCTGCAGCCGTGGCGTGCCAAGGTGAACTGCCTGTTCGGCCTCTCGCTGAACGGCGGCTTCATCAACAACACCAATACGCAAACCGGATCCGCGTCCGCGCCCAATCCGTTTGATCCGGGCACCACGCCAGCCTTCCCCAATCTATTCCCCACAAGCGGAAATTCGACCACGACTGAGTGTCCCTTCTATCAAGGGGGAGACCTGGTCGAAGGTTCTGCGAACCAGTTGCAGAGCATCGTAGATCCGCTGCCGTTGGAGCCGGTGATCGCGTGGGATGCCACGCTCAACGGCAACATCGCAGAACTCCTGCAAGAGCCCACGCTGATGGGCGCCTACGAGGGCGCGGCCATCACGGTCCTGGGCAAGGGTGTACGTGACAACAACACGGCCACTTGCGATCCGACCACAGCAACCTGTACGCCGCTGAACGCTTGCCCGGCGTATGTCATCAATTTCTTAGGGTTCCAGTTGTGCTTCCCAATTAGGGTGGGCCCGAACCCGCAGATCGGTGACTGCAACCCCAGCTCATCGCTGTACGGTTCGAACTACCTGTGCAATCCCTCGCGGATTGACGGTATGAGCTTCACGAACAGCTCGCAGGGCGGAGGCGGCATCTTCGTCCACGGCTGGACGCACAACCTGGAAGTGGCGAACGATCGCGTATTTAACAATGGGGGAACAATCACGGGCGGCATTCTCGTCGGCCAGCCTGAGACTCCGCCGCTCAACGTCGTGACGGTGGGCCCAACGTCGGTCGCGGAGCCACTCCTGCTCACGCATCACGTGAACGTGCACAACAACTATGTCGTGGGCAATACGTCGTACGGCGACGAGTTGAACTCGACCACTCCGGCATCGGCCGGCGGAGTCTCCTTCTGCACCGGCTCCGACTACTACAAATTCAACAACAACTGGGTCTGCGGCAATTTGAGCAGCGGCGACGGCGGCGGCGTCGCTCACAACGGGTTCATCTATTACGGGGACATCGAGCACAACGCGATTCTCTTTAACCAGAGCACGAACCCGACCCTGCCCACTCACGGCGGCGGCCTGATCATCGAAGGCGAAGCTCCAGATGGTGGGGCATGCGAAATCGACACGGTTCCGGACTTCGACTGCCCGCCTGACCTGGCCGACGGCGCCGGCCCGGGCACGATCGTCAATGCCAACCTCATCATGGGCAATACGGCTGAGAGCGGCAACGGCGGCGGTCTGCGCTTGCAACAGATCAACGGCAACGATGTCGCGCTCAACTACACTGCGGCTGCTGGGCGCAATCACGGTCTGGGCTCCTGCACTGCGACCAGTGGCTACGTGGGTGGCCGAATCGGAGACATCGAAGGCCTGCCCGTCTTTGTTCCGGGATTTAGCGCGGGTCGATGCAATGTGTTCCAGGTCAACATGACCAATAACATCATTGCTAATAACGTGGCGGGTTGGACTGGAGGCGGCGTCTCCATTCAGGACGCGATTGCTTCCAACTTCATCAACAACACGGTGATCTCGAACGATACGACCGCCTCGGCCGGCGTACTGTTCAACACCGGCGGTGCGGCGAACTCCAGCAATCCGCCCCCGGGTTGCAACCCGCAAACGGGCGCAGGCTGCAACAACATTCCCACTACGACCGGCCCTGAACCGGCAGGTCTGGTGACGGAACCGCTGAGCATCCTGTTGCGGACGCTGAACAATCCTACGGGTGGAACAGCGTTTACAACTTGCCCGACGGGAAATCCAGGAAACCCCTGGTCGTATCCAAACTGCGCGGGTAACACCGGCTTCTCCAACCCCGTGCTGGATAACAACCTGTTCTGGCAGAACCGCCCGTTCCACATCACGGTGCCAACACCAGGCACAGTGGGTGGGAACACGCAAACGCAATCTTTCGTCACGATCGCCCCGACGGTAATTCAAACGTCAACCGGCGCCTGCGGAAGTGGAGCGTCTTACTGGGATATCGGAGTCCTGGGTGATACGTCTCCGACGGCCCACGTAGCCGGAACCCTCAGCCCCATGTATTCGATCCTAAGTTCCGGGAACTACGCGGGGAACGGGAACCAGTTCCCATCACCGAATACTCCGGGCCAGGGCTCGGGCGTCGTGCACCAATACTGCAACGGTTCACGCGTACCACCGGAGATCGCACCGCTGGTCTGCACCGGTACGACACCTGGTGCTAATGCACCGGGCTGCATCCTGGGTGGAGCGATCGGTGTGCCTCCGGGAGTTCCCGACGCCAGCAACTCCACGCCGCCGTTCGGGTTCACTCCGGCCGGAACCGTGGACGAGGGCAACAACTGGATCAACCTGTTCTACGGACCGCTCTCGATGTTCAACTCAGCGCTCAGCGCGGGTGCCGGTGGTTACGGTGAACCGCTGGGGAACTACTCGCTGGCTGCACCCAATAACGGTGTCCCGAGCAGTTCTCCGACGTACTCGCTGGTGCCGACGTTTGACTTCTTCGGCAACAGAAGGAGCTTGGACGGTCACTCGTCGGCCGCCTTTGACATCGGTGCGGTTGAGTTCGCTACGACGGCCACCTCGAGCACTGGCGGAGCGTCCTTCAGTGTGCTGCCGAACCCGCTCAACTTCGGTAACGTGGCGGTCAGCTCGTCCACCGCGCTGACGGTGGATGTCAATAACACCGGCGATACGGCGCTTGTTGTCAGCGCACCCGCGATTTCCGGCGCTGGCTTCACGATCACTAGTAACAATTGCCCCGGCAGTCTGGGTATTGCGGCTAGCTGCACGATCGGCGTGACCTTCGCGCCGGGAGCTGTGGCGGGCACGCGCAGCGGGACCCTGACCGTGACTCTGGGAGGTGTGCCGCAGCAAGTGGCCTTGACCGGGACGGCTTGGGCACCGGTTACAGTCAGTGGCGCCCTGAACTTGGGTACCGTGAACCCGGGCGCTACCAGCGCTCCGGGAACCGTTACCCTGACCAACCCTGCCGGAAATCCGACGCTGCAGATCGGCTTGATCACGTTCTCTTCGCCGGACTTCTATCAGGCTGGTCCCGCAGGTGGTGCGGGCGGTTCCTGCGGTTCGACCCTTTTAGCAGGGTCGAGTTGCACCATCATCGTAGTGTTCACGGCGCCGAACACCACACCGGCAAGTTCGACTGTGGTCAACGGAACCATGAGCATCAATGACACCGCTGCGAACAGTCCGCAGGTGGTGAACTTGAGTGGAACGTACTAGCCGTAGGATGAGGTAATGATCAACGAACCTACTGTATCAATCCGGGGGCTGCTTGCGGGATTACTCGCGAGCAGCCTCCTGCTTTCCTCGGCTTTACCCCAGGCAGCTCAAGCGGCGGAACCCGCCGGGCAGGCACACAGTACCGTGTCTTCTCCGGCGCGTTCCGCGACGCTCACTTCTGCCGCGCCTCCCCCGAGTTCTCGAACCGTGAGCAGTGAGCGTGCCGCCATGATGTATCGGAGAATTTGGGGGGTTGACGACATCCGGCTCCAGGAGACGGCATCGGGCTCGATGATCCGCTTCAGTTACAGAGTCGTCGACGCCAACCGCGCCAAGATGCTCAACGACAAGAAGGCCACTCCCATCCTGACCGATGAGGCTAGCGGAACCAAGCTTCAAGTGCCGGTGATGGAGAAGGTCGGGCAATTGCGCCAAACCCCAACTCCGGAAAACGGCCGCGAATATTGGATGGTTTTCTCCAATAAGAGTCATATTGTCAAGGCGGGAAGCCGTGTGACTGTCGTAATCGATAAATTTCGCGCGGAAGGACTTATAGTTGAGGGCAATGCTCTGGCTCGCGCCCGTTGATCAAGCGAGTAGGGGTAAGTGAGCACGCTGTACGGGATTATTCGAATAACATCCGCTGTAAGTCGAACCTGACAGTTATCGTTGGGGCACAAACAGTGGCAACCGAGATGTTGCGAGTCCTCTTCGCAACAATGATGTCTGGAGATTAGAAATGGGTTTCATACGAAATGGTCTTATCACGGTAACGCTTCTGCTGACGGGTACTCAGTTGTTTGCCCAATCGTCCCAAAACAATCCGGCTGCACCGTCCGGAACGTCTACCGCAGAACCGGCCCTGCCGAGCATCGATCAGATTCCCGGCATTCCTGCCGGTAGCCGTCCTGTGGTCCACGGGCCGATGCATGATCGTCGATGCTGGAGAGAGGCGGGGATCGCTCCAGCAAAAGTAAATGAACGCTGGAAAATCGAGGACGATGCCAAGGTAAGAATCAACGGGGTCTGTTCCCAAGCTTCCTTAACCCCCGAGAAAAAGCGCGACAGGATCCACCAGATCAATGACGAAACCCAGCAGGAGATCGCGAAGATCATTCCTGCACAACAACTGTCGGTGTTCAACGCATGCGAGGCGAAACGGGAGCAAGAGAATGCAAAACACCCGGGGCCGATCGTACAGAAACAGTTGGGACCGTGCGGGGGCGTAATTCCCGCTGAACCGGAATCCGGGGGGCATTCCCACGAGCATGCGGCCAGCAAATAGTGTCGAATCCGATATTCGAAGCAGGGATATACCATTTCATCTGAAATAAGAAGTACACTATGAAGACCTACGCCATCCTTTGTCTGTCTGCTGCCATCGTCTTTCCAGCATTTGCACTAGCGAAACTCCCGCCTAATTCAGCCTTCGGACAACTCGAAGCTACGATCGACTATTGCGCACAGTCTGATGCTTCGTCGGCACCCAAATATCACGAGCTTAAAAAACGGATAACCGAGGCTGCACAGGAGAAAGAAGTAGCCGAAGCCCGCAAGAGTAAGGAATATAAAGAATCGTATGACGCGATGAGTGAAGCTCTCGCAAAAGCCCCCAATGAGCAAGTCATCAAGGCTTGCCGCAGTCTGCTTGATTCGAAGAAGTAGGGCGCTCTTCCACGTGTAGCACCGGCATTTTGCCGTCCCAAACGGCTATGGCCGGGACGCCGCCAGACAACCGCCGGGATGGCGGCCCTACTTTGCTTCACCCCGATGCGTGGTGAGGCAACGCAATGCCGCTCACTTTGACAAACTTCGCAATTGGAATTTGCCCGGAAATAACGTACCGAAAGTAACTACGATCGTTGTGCCGGATGGGAGTGAAGGGTCGTTAACAGGCAAGCCAATGATTCTTGTGCCATTACTAAGTAGCTGAAACCAAGATATTTTCCCGAACTTATGCGATGCCTTCCGACGCCCCTAGTTAATTTCGGGAAGTCAACCCATGCCCGATTTCCGCTTGACAAGGGAGGAAGCACATGTTGTAGTCTTTGAACCTCCCGTCTGTCCGGTCTGAGGGACTCTGCCGGCCAGAGCGGTGAGGACCTTGGTCGAAAGCGAATAGGCGAACCGCTCCCCCTGCGGCACGCTCAACAACACTCCCCACTTGAACTGTAGAACAGGGATGGCTTCGGACATCTTGGACCGCAGCTTCTCTGGAGCTTCGCATCAATGGCGATTTTGCGCAGTCTCCCAAACTTGGTGGTGAGGACATCGCAGCCTCAGCGGCTCCAGCCAGGTTCTCTTGTGGCGGAGATGCGCAACAGAGACTCCGTAAGCATGTCGAACGAAACGAATCATCGACCCTACCATTTACTCATGGCAGGGTTCGAAGCGCTGGATCTTGTGAACGTTGGTGTCGTGGTGACCAACGTGACCGGCCAACTGTTGTTGGCCAATCGAACTGCCGAGCAAATTCTCAAGACCCGGGATGGTCTGGAATTAACTCCCACGGGTTCTGTTCGAACGTCTCTCAAGTCGACTCCGAGTCTCAATGCTTTGATGGAATCGGTTGCGAAGCCGGGAAATTCAGGGGTTCGGGATTCTGTTTTGCCGGTGCGGCGACCGTCGGGCAAGCGGCCGCTGACGGCTGTCGTCCGCGCCGTCGAGGAAGCTCCCGCAAACGGAGATGCGATGGCTCCGGCTACGCTCCTGTTCATTCTGGATCCTGAAATCCCGGTTGAGACGGTTGAAGCCGAACTGCGTCAACTATACGGTTTGACTTCGACGGAGGCGTGCCTTGCTAATCTGCTGATGGAAGGCAAGGCCTTAGACGAGTGTTGCGCTTTGCTAGGCATCCGGCGTTCCACTGCGCGAACCCATCTGCAGCACCTTTTCGAGAAGCTTGGCGTACAACGGCAGAGTGAACTGGTTTCCTTACTGTTGAAAAGCATTGGGCTGGTCGGCGCGGCGAACAAGAAGAGCAGGGCACAGGCTCGTGTGATGCGTTCGAATGATTAGCTGCCGCGGCTGTTGAATCTTCCTCCAGGCAGAAATCCAAGAATCCGCCGCTATCATATCGCTACCGGTGTTTCTGTAAGGGCGATTCCGAAGACGGCGTTCCTGTCCGAATTTTGCATCTTGCTTTTGCGCGGCCGTTGAGCGACCTTGCCTAGGTCCCAGAATCCAGAAATCCGAACACTTTCTCCGGTACGCGCACAGCAAAGCATCGTTCGCTGGCCTTCTTTTTTTGGGGCGGTGGTCCCGTGAAGAATCGCTGGCGCTCGTGCACGTCGTGCACGATTCTGATCTGTCGCAAAGACCTGCCACAATCGACCCCACTATATTTTTTACTGGTAGAGGACGGAATCTCCATCATTTGAGGGATTGCAGAAGAACTGACGAACGACAATGAGGGTAGCTTCAGAGATCTGCCGGGCATCCAGCGAGTAACATATATTTGAGGGCCGATCGAATGGCAGGTCAGCGCTGCTATTTCTTCGCAAGTTGTTGATATTTAGCGACATAGCTGCAGCATAATCAGCGAGTCTTGCGCACCGGAGTCATGGTAGAATATTTTCTCCGGTATCCTCCTCCCCCAAACCTGAAGAGGAGCGATCCAAATTGATGTTCCGCAAAACCTTTCCGCTTTTCCTTGTTCTTGCACTTTCCTCCATCCTGCCGCTGGCGACTCAAGCTCAGACCGCGAGTCTGACTGCCAGTCAAATTGTTGAGAAAAATATTGCAGCCCGCGGCGGACTGCAAGCATGGCGAGGACTCCAGACCATGACATGGACCGGCAAGATGGACGCGGGCGGCGGAGATTCCGCAGCACGCAGCCGAAGAGTTGCCCTCGCACCGAGCAGCACAAACCGTCCTGTAATGACTCCGCCAGAGACCAAGACCGAGCAGGTGCAGCTGCCGTTTACGTTGTACTTGAAACGCGGCCACAAGTCGCGGATCGAGCTCGAATTCGCCGGCAAGAAACCTGTGCAGGTCTACGACGGCACAAACGGATGGAAATATCGTCCGTTTCTGAATCGTGAAGATGTCGAGCCGTTCACGACCGACGAATTGAAAGCGGAAGCGCAAAAGTCGGATTTGGATGGACCCCTGGTCGACTATGCCGCGAAGGGCACGAAGGTCGAGTCCACTGGAGTGGAGAAGGTCGAAGGTCGTGATTGCTACAAACTGAAACTCACCCTGAAGAGCGGTGATGTTCAATATGTTTGGATCGACACCCAGACATTCCTGGACGTGAAGCTTTCGGGCACGCCGCGCCGGATGGATGGCAGGATGCACAACGTGTACATCTATCAGCGCGACTTCAAGACCGTGCAGGGCCTGGTTCTTCCGCAGGTTCTTGAGACTGCGGTGGAGGGGTACAGGGACACGCACAAGATGGTGATTGAGAGTCTCGTGATCAATCCCAAGCTCGATGATGCACTGTTCAAGAAGCCTCAGTCCAAATAGTGATTGCCAGGGAAGGCGCCCGGAAAAAGGGCGCCTTCGAACAACAGTTGGAAAGTGGCAACCTTCGCAACGAGTCTTCTTCTTTATCTCCCCTAAGGCATGTTTGGTTGTGACCGAATGCTCCCGTGAAAGGCACGCGGTTCGATCGAATGAAGTAAAGACCAGAGCTTTTCTGTGTTGCATATGGGTTAGTCGGGAACTCTGGCAAATGTTTCTGTGGGGCAAAGACCATGAATAAGCCGACGGCCGTCGGTTCGTTAGTTGTTATCGCCCTGGGCGCCTTCATTGCAGGCCGCTTCAGCGGTGGATCCCGCCAACAAAATCATCCTTCTTCCAAGCACGTTCTTTATTACGTCGATCCGATGCACCCCGCGTATAAGTCCGACAAGCCGGGCACGGCGCCCGACTGCGGAATGGCTTTGGAGCCCGTGTACGAGGGCGACGATCCCGGGGCGAAGCTGCAACTGCCGGCTGGCGCGGTCTCGATTGCGCCAGAAAAGCAACAGCTCATTGGGGTGCGGACGGAGGTCGTTGAGAAGAATTCCGGTTCGCGTCTGGTACGCACTACGGGGCGTGTGGCCCCTGACGATAACCGGGTCTACCGGATGATGGCTGGAACGGACGGCTGGGTTCAATCGCTGCAGGACAATCCTGCGGGCAGTGTAGTGAAGAAGGACCAGGTGCTGGCTACGTTCTACAGCCGCGAGTTCCGGAACGCGGAGCAAGCCTATCTCGGATCGCTTGCCAGCCAGGAGCGCGTGCGTGGCGCGGGAAATGTTGATGAGAACCGGGTCGGTGATTCCAGTATTCGAATCAATGAAGAACAACTGAGAACGCTCGGCATGGGCGAGCCGCAGATCCGAGAGCTTCGCAAAACACGTCAGGTCACTGGAGATATCACCTTGGCTTCTCCGGTGGATGGTATCGTGCTTTCTCGATCGATCTCACCGTTGCAACTTTTTGAAAAAGGAGCCGAGTTTTACCGGATCGCCGACCTCAGCAAAGTATGGATTATCGCCGACGTCTTCAGCGATGAAGCCAGCGCGCTGCGTCCGGGCGCGAAAGCCACGGTTCTGATTCGCGAGCTTTCGAAAACCGTGACCGCCACCGTCACCGACACGCCGCCGTTGTTCGATCCTGCTTCGCGCACATTGAAGTTACGACTCGAATCCGACAATCCTGGCTTGTTTCTGCGTCCTGATATGTATGTCGATGTCGAGTTTCGAGCACCTGCGCCGACAGGTATCTCGGTTCCTGCCGAAGCTGTACTGGACAGCGGCATGCAAAAAATCGTCTATCTCGAGACCAGTGACGGCGTGTTTGAACCACGCCCCGTGGAATTGGGGTCGTCATTCGGAAATCGTGTCACGGTTAAGCGCGGATTGTCAGAAGGAGATCGCGTGGTTACGGCGGGAAATTTCCTGATCGATTCGGAGAGCCGCATGAAACCCGCGGTCCTGCGGACCGTAAACGAGAAACGCGAAGCCACCACGGCCACGCCTGCGGTCGCGCATAACGGGATGACGGTTGATCCGGTATGCGGCATGTCGCTCGACCGGAGCAAGGCACTTGCCGATGGTCACTCGGAAGCTTATCGTGGAGAGACTTTTGTTTTCTGCTCGGACCAATGCCATAAGAAGTTTCTGCAAGATCCCGCAAAGTATGCACAAGATCGTCTGAGAAGCGCGGCAGATAAAGAATCGGGACGCCAGAATGATTAACCGCATCATCAGCTTCTCGGTCCGAAACAAGTTCCTCATTTTTGCCTTTGTTGCGGCGGCGTGCATCTGGGGAACCTGGTCGATGTTTCACCTGCCCCTGGACGCCACCCCGGACCTGAGCGAGACCCAGGTGATCATTCTCTCGCGCTGGGACCGGAGTCCCGACATTATTGAAGACCAGGTCACTTATCCGATTATCTCGGCCATGACCGGCGCGCCCAAGGTGAAGACGGTTCGCGGCATCTCGGATTTCGGTTTCTCCTACGTGTACGTGATCTTTGAGGAAGGGACCGATATCTACTGGGCCCGCTCTCGAACTCTCGAATACCTCTCCGCCGTAAATTCACGGCTTCCGCAAGGGGTGAAAACGGAAATTGGTCCCGATGCAACCGGGCTGGGATGGGTCTTCCAGTACGTTCTGAAGGACGAGTCGGGCAAACACACGTTGGCGGAGCTTCGTTCCTACCAGGATTGGTATCTCAAGTACTACTTAAAGGCGGTCCCCGGCGTGGCGGAAGTCGCGTCGCTGGGTGGCTTCACGCAGCAGTATCAGATCAACGTCGATCCCAACCGCCTGCGCTCGTATGGAATTCCGATTTCGCGTGTGGCCGATGCGGTACGTGGCGGCAACAGCGAAACCGGCGCGCGGTTGCTGGAGTTCGGAGGCGCGGAGTACATGATCCGCGGCCGCGGATACGTCAAATCGCCACAGGATCTCGCAGACATCGTTCTCGCCAATCAGAATGGAACCCCAATCCGAATCAAGGACGTTGGGGAGGTCGTGCTCGGGCCTGATATTCGCCGAGGCGCGGCCGATCTGGATGGCACCGGCGAAGTGGTTTCCGGCATCGTGATCATGCGAGAGGGCAGCAACGCTCTCGACGTCATCGACCGCGTGAAGGCGCGGCTGAAAGAAATCGCGCCGGGCATGCCCGGAGGCGTCAAGGTGGTTCCCGTTTATGACCGATCGGAACTCATCCGGCGATCGATCTCGAATGCCCGCTCCACGCTGATCGAAGTCATTCTGACGGTTGTTCTGATCATCCTGATTTTCCTCTGGCATTTCCCCAGCGCCGTCATTCCCGTTGTCACCATTCCGGTCGCGATTCTTCTGACATTCATTCCTCTGCAATACACCGGCGTGAGCATCAACATCATGTCGCTGGCGGGACTGGCAATCGCTTGCGGTGAGCTGGTGGATGCGGCCATTGTGGTTGTAGAGCAGACTCACAAGAAGCTCGAGATCTATGAGCGCTCCGGCCAGCCTTTCCGTTACGACGAAGTGATACTTGAAGCGGTGAAGGAAGTCGCCGGGCCGACATTCTTCGCGCTGCTGGTGATTGCGGCCGCGTTCCTTCCGGTTCTTGTGCTGGAAGGACAGGAAGGCAAACTTTTCCGGCCACTCGCGTATACGAAGAATTTCGCAATGCTGGTCGCGGCGGTTCTTGCGATTACGTTGGATCCGGCGCTCCGATTGTTGCTCGTACGCCGCCCGCGTGGACTCGACCTTCAGCAGAGCCGGTTGCAGCGTTTCCTTGGGATGCTTCTGGGCGGCAAGATCCGCCCGGAAGAAAAGCATCCCATCACCGGCCCGCTTATGCGCATTTATGATCCAGTGGTTCGCTGGACGCTGCGCTTCAAAACGCAGGTGATCGTAGGCGCAGTAGCGCTGGTCATTCTCACGATTCCTCTTTTCTGGAAAATCGGCTCGGAATTCATGCCGCCGCTGGAGGAAGGCTCGTTGCTGTATATGCCGACCACCATGCCGGGGATTTCGATTGCCGAAGCTCAACGCCTCCTGCAGGTCACCGACGGCATCCTGAAGAGCTTCCCGGAAGTCGATCACGTAATGGGCAAGACCGGTCGCGCGGAGACGGCCACCGATCCCGCGCCGCTTTCCATGCTGGAAACGGTGATCGTCCTGAAGCCGCATTCCGAGTGGCGCCGAAAGCACGTGTGGTATTCGTCATGGGCGCCGAACTGGATGTCGCCTGCGCTCCGGCATATCACGCCCGATCACATTTCGGAAACGGAACTCGTCGCGCAGATGAATGAGGCTTTGAGGATTCCGGGCCTCTCGAATTACTGGACGATGCCGATCCGTGGACGCATTGAGATGCTCACCACCGGTATTCGCACGCCCGTAGGCCTGAAGATTCAGGGTGGCGACCTGAATCGCATCCAGGAGATTGGCCGGCAGGTCGAAGCTGCGCTCTCCAAAGTGCCGGGTACACGCAGCGTGTTCTCCGAACGCACGGGAGATGGCTATTTTCTGGACGTGACCTGGGATCGGAAGGCGCTGGCCAGCAACGGACTTTCGATCGAGGACGCCCAGACTGCGCTCTCCACCGCAGTGGGTGGCGAGAATGTCAGTACCACCATCGAAGGCCGCGAGCGTTACCCTATCAACGTCCGCTACAAGCGCGACTTCCGGTCCGATCTGGAGGCGCTTGGCAAAGTCCTGGTTACCGCCAGCGGCGATAAGCAGATTCCGCTTTCGGAGTTGGCCACGATTCGGATGCTGAATGGTCCGGCGATGATCCGCAACGAAGATGGGCTGCTTACCGGCTATGTGTTCGTCGATGTCGCAGGCCAGGCGCCAGGTGATTATGTCGCGCAGGCTCGCCGCGAAATTGACAGCAAGGTCCATCTTCCGGCCGGCTACACCGTCCTGTGGAGCGGGCAGTACGAATCTGCGGAGCGCGTTCGCCAGCGCTTGATGCTGGTTGTGCCCGTGACGCTCGCCATCATCCTTTTCCTGCTGTATAGCAACACGCGCTCGATGGTGAAGACCGCGATCATCACGCTGGCGGTTCCGTTCTCGGCAGTCGGGGCGCTATGGATGGTTTACCTGCTCGGCTACAACATGAGCATCGCGGTCTGGGTCGGGATTATCGCGTTGCTGGGGATTGACGCGGAGACCGGCGTCTTCATGCTGCTGTATCTTGACCTGGCGTATGAGAAGGCGAAGAGGGAGCACGCGCGCCTCACTCGTGCCCAGCTCTACGAGGCCATCGTGGAAGGCGCGGCGAAGCGGCTTCGCCCCAAGTTCATGACGTTTGCCACCATGAGCGTGGGACTCGTTCCGATCTTGTGGTCCACCGGCACGGGATCGGAGATCATGAAGCGCATTGCTGCTCCCATGGTCGGCGGTATCGTGACTTCGTTCTTGCTGGAGTTGCTCGTGTACCCGGCCATTTATGCCTTCTGGCGGGAGCGCGACGTCGCGCCTGAACCAGACAGCGAATTCGCGGGAGGGGCGAGGCCCACAACCTCTTATCTGGAGCTCGGCACTATCAAAAACCGCGGAGCCGTCCCGGTTTCATCCTCTGAGTAGCGCCGGCGTCCCGCCGGCTATCTCGGCGGTTTCCCGCTCTCTAGAAGCCGGCGATACGCCGGCGCTACCTTCAGAGCATTCCGCGATCTTCAATTTCAACCTGCAATAACGCTCGCGAAACTGCCATTGACATGGGGCCGATCGCACCTTAGCATCCCCAGATTAGCGCTATCCCAGCCATTTTTGCGGTCAGCAAGGAGTAGTTTTCCACCATGAGTCTTCGCGATTTTCTCTCCAAACAGTTCATTGATGTAATTGAGTGGGTTGAGCCACAGGACAGTATTCTGGCCTACCGATATCCCATGCAGGATCGCGAGATTCAGAATGGCGGCAAGCTCACCGTGCGCGACTCGCAGATGGCGGTATTCGTGAACGAGGGCCGTGTCGGCGACGTGTTCGGGCCTGGCTTGTACACGCTCAACACGCAGACACTGCCCATCCTCACCTACATCATGAATTGGGACAAGGCCTTCAAGTCCCCATTCAAGTCGGACGTGTACTTTTTCATTACGCGCCTGCAGACCAATCAACATTGGGGAACCCCGAACCCGATCACGATTCGGGACAAGGAATTCGGAGCAGTGCGGCTTCGCGCGTTCGGGATTTACACCTATCACGTGGCCGATCCCAAGCTCTTCTATACCAAGGTGAGTGGAACGCGGGATACCTATCGCGTCGATGATCTCGAAGGCCAGCTGCGTAACACGATTGTTGGGAGAATCACCGACACGTTCGCTGGGAGCCAGGTGCCATTTCTGGACATGGCCGCGAACCAGGTTGCGCTCTCCGACAAAATCTCCGGACAGTTGAAGCCTGCTTTCACAGAGCTGGGACTTGTTCTCGATAGCTTCGTGGTGGAGAATTTGTCTCTTCCGGACGAGCTCCAGAAGATTCTCGACCAACGTATCGGCATGAACATGGTGGGCGACATGGGACGGTATACGCAATACCAGGTCGCGCAGTCGATCCCGGTGGCTGCGGCCAATGAAGGTGGCGGCGCTGCCGGAGTGGGCGCGGGATTGGGTGCCGGAATGGCGATGGGTCAGGCCATGATTGACGCCATCAAGAAGGGAAGCGCGAGTGCAGGATCTGAAGGTAGCGCACCTGCTGGTAGTGGCGGAGCTGTGGCCGGGGCCGATTCCAAGTTCTGCCTCAATTGCGGCAAGTCGATTCCCAAGGTCAGCAAGTTCTGTCCCAATTGCGGTCAAGCTCAGCCCTAGCACACGCGTGAATGAACGGAATTGAGTGGATCGTCGAAGCCCACGGCTGCGCCCTGGAGGCGCTCACCGATTTGCGCACGTTGCAGGCGCTTTTCCAGCGCATCATTGACGGCCTGAAGCTGAGGCCCATCGGCGAAACCCACTGGCATGCCTTTCCCCACACTGGCGGAATCACCGGCCTCTGCCTGCTCGCAGAATCTCATCTGGCCGTGCACACATTTCCGGAGTACCGCTCGCTTTGCCTCAATCTTTTTTGTTGCGTTCCGCGAGCAGAGTGGGATTTCGACGACGTACTCCGCGAAATGATGGCGGCCAGTTCCGTCCAGATCAGGCGAGTCCTGCGGCCCTACAGTTCCGCTGAGCCTGCGACCGATCGTTCCCCTCGACAGTCCAGCGATGTTTCCAGCGGGAGTCGCGTGGGATGAGTCAGCCGGCCGGCACATGCCCCAATTGTGGCGCTCCGATTGTGTTCCGCTGGTCCAGCAGCGTGCAGACCGTTTGCGAGTACTGCAAATCGATTCTGGTGCGCACGGACGTTGACTTGAAGAAGGTAGGCCAGGTAGCCGATCTGCCGCCCGATAGTTCTCCCATCCAGATCGGCACAGAAGGATCGTATAACCACAAACCATTTACCGCGATTGGACGAATCATTTACGAATACGAGCAGGGCGGCTGGAACGAATGGCACATCATGATGAACGACGGGACCAGCGGATGGCTTTCCGACGCGCAGGATGAATATGCGATTTCCTTCGCGGCGCCCGGACGGAAGCTTCCGGACGCCGGTCAGTGCCAGGTCGGGCAAGAGTTTGTTTGGGACAACCAGCGATATACCACGACCACCATCACGAAGGCGCACTATCGGGGCGTTCAAGGCGAACTGCCTTTCGAGTACTGGGATAAAGAAGATGTCGTGTTCGTCGATCTGCGAACCGAAACCGGAAAATTTGCCACTCTCGACTACAGCGACGAGAAACCCGCACTCTACCTCGGCGAGATGGTGGAATTTGACGATCTTGCGCTCAAGAATCTACGCACCTTCGAGGGCTGGTCATGAGCGCGGGCACACCTCCAATCAAGCCGCAAGTGAAGTCCCTGAACTGCCCGAACTGCGGAGCCGCTCTCACCGTGCGCTCCTTCAACACTGCCGTCACAATCGTGTGCGAAGGTTGCCATACGATTCTCGACGCCAAAGATCCCAACCTGCAAATCCTGCAGAGATTCAAAGTTGCCACCGACGAAGTCAAGCCGCTGATTCCGCTCGGAACGCGCGGAAAGATTCGCGGGGTCGACTACGAGGTGATCGGCTTTGAACGGCGCACCATTCATGTTGATGGCATTCCCTACAGCTGGCATGAATACGTGCTCTTCAATCCGTACAAGGGATTCCGTTATCTCACCGAATACAACGGACACTGGAACGATGTCAGCATCTTGAAAGCTCTGCCCGAGGCTCTTCCCTATGCCAGCCCGCCGAAGGTGAAATATCTGGGCGAGACCTATCGCCATTTTCAAACTGCCAAGGCCGGCACTTCGTTCGTGCTCGGCGAGTTTCCCTGGCAAGTGAGGGTCGGCGAGGCCGCCGACGTCACCGACTATGTTTCTCCGCCGCGCGTCATCTCGAGTGAAAACACTGGCGGCGAAGTCACATGGTCGATGGGCGAGTACATGTCGGGCAAGGACGTGTGGAAGGCGTTTCGGCTATCGGGAAATCCTCCGGAGGCGGTCGGTGTCTACGAAAACCAGCCTTCGCCACTGAGCGCCGAGACCAGGAACATCTGGGTGACCTTCGCCGCATTTCTGCTCGCACTGGTGGTCATGATGATCGGCTTCGACCTGGCTGCTCGCAACGAACAAGTCTTCACTGGATATTACAAGTACAACTCGAACCAGCGTGGGGAAGCTTCCTTCGTTACCGACGATTTCGAAGTGAAAGGACACACTTCCAACGTCGAGGTGACCACCAGCACCGATCTCAACAATCGATGGATTTATCTGAACTACGCGTTGATCGACGAAGAGACCGGGCAAGCCTTCGATTTCGGCCGGGAAGTGAGCTACTACCACGGCTATGACTCCGACGGCGCCTGGTCGGAGGGCAGCGCGAATGATCATGTTGCGATTGCCAAGGTGCCGCCGGGCCGCTATTACCTGCGTGTGGAGCCGGAGGGCGATCCCGGATACGGTATTACCTACTACACCGTCACCATCAAGCGAGACGTTCCTCAATACAGCTTTTATGCAATTGCGTTGGGTGCTTTGCTTCTGCCCGCGATTGTGTTGACCTGGCGGTCCCTGAGTTTCGAACACCTGCGCTGGGCCGAAAGCGATCATCCGCCGATCAGCCTTGGAGACAATGAATGATTCGTACCCTGTACATGATTTACGGACTCGCGGTGCTGGTGGGCCTTGGCGTTGCGCAATATCAAGGCTGGAGTCTGGCCACCGTGAACGAAGTCAAGAACGTTCCTCGCTCCGTGCGCGACAATCCCGGTTCGTATCGATCCGTCTATAGCTCCTATCACCATTACACGGGAGGCAAATGAAATGAGCCCTACGCTGGTCAACAGTGTTGTGAATGCCGTGGTGTTCGCATTTCTTGGGATCGTTGTCTTCACCGTGGCCTTTCTGGTGATGGACAAGCTCACGCCGTATCATCTCTGGAAAGAAATCGTGCAGGAGCACAACACCGCGCTTGCCATACTGGTGGGCGCGATGTCGATCGGCATCTGCATTATCATCGCGGCGGCGGTTCACTAAATCGTGGGCATTCTCCTCTTCATTACGGTCCTGCTCATCGCGGCCTGCGGGCTTATCTATGAGCTGATCGCCGGCACGCTGGCGAGTTACTTGCTCGGCGACAGCGTCTTGCAGTTCTCGACCATCATCGGTTGCTACCTGTTTGCGATGGGGATTGGCAGCGCACTCTCGCGCTACATTCATCGCGGGCTGGCCTATCGCTTCGTGTGGATCGAACTCATGCTGGGCGTGGTCGGCGGCTTCTCTTCGGCGCTGCTCTTTCTGGCGTTCGCCTACACCCAGGGATTTCAGCTGCTGATGTATGCGCTGGTGGTCGTGATCGGCGTATTGGTGGGGCTGGAGATCCCCATCCTGATGCGCATCGTCAAAGAGCGCTACCAGTTCCGTGATGTCGTCGCGCACGTGCTGACCTTTGACTATCTGGGAGCGCTCGCTGCCTCGTTGCTGTTTCCCATCCTGCTGGTTCCGAGGCTCGGGCTGGTGCGTTCGGCGTTATTGTTCGGACTGGTGAACGTTGCCGTTGCCCTGTGGGGTACGTTTCTGTTCAGCAAGCAACTCCCGTCCACCCGCGGATTGCGTGCGCTCTGCATTGCCGTCATTTGCGTTCTTGGAGCAGGGCTTGTCCAGGCAAAGCGGATCACGGCTGCCGCGGAAGACAACATCTACGCCGACGAGATCATCTTCGCACGCGACACACGTTACCAGCACATTGTTCTGACCCGCTTCAAGGATGACATCCGCCTCTTCCTCAACAGCCACCTGCAATTCAGTTCCCGCGACGAGTACCGCTATCACGAAGCACTGATTCATCCCGGGCTGTCGGCTATAGCTGCACCAAGACGCGTGCTGGTTTTGGGAGGAGGCGACGGCCTCGCGGTGCGCGAGATCCTCAAGTACCCGCAAGTCGAGAGCATTACTCTGGTGGACCTTGACCCGGAGATGACGCACTTGTTTTCCTCCTTCCCGATGCTCACTGCCCTGAATCAGAAGTCGTTTTTATCGCCCAAGGTGCACATCGTCAATGCCGACGCATTCCCCTGGGTCGACTCGAACACCGACAGCTTCGATTTCATCGTGATCGACTTTCCCGATCCGACGAACTACTCACTCGGCAAGCTCTACACCACCGCGTTCTACAAAGCCGTCGCCCGTCACCTGAGCACGCAAGGCCTGATGGTCGTGCAGAGCACCTCTCCCATGTTCGCGCGCGATTCCTATTGGTGCATCGTCGAAACCTTGAAGCAGTCCGCATTGAAAACCTATCCCTACCACGTCTACGTGCCATCATTCGGCGAGTGGGGTTTTGTGATTGCCTCCACACACGAATACACCACCCCTACACTGTTGCCCGCCGGCTTACGCTTTGTTTCCGTGGACGGCTTGCCCTCCATGTTTCAATTCCCCCCCGATATGTCGCCCATGCCGATGCCGCCGAACCGGTTGAACGATCAGATCCTGGTACGCGCCTATGACCAGGACTGGAAGGACATCAGTCATTGAGAATCTCGCGCCGGAAGTTTCTGCAATCCGGCAGCGCCGCGCTGATTGGGCTCTCGATAAAAAGCGATCGCCCGATTGCCGGCGGCTTCGTGAATGATTCCTTCGAAATGGGTCACAAGCTGCGTGACCGCGTGCAGTTTCCAGTTCCGAAAAAATCAGAAAAACAAAAAGTGGTGATCGTGGGCGGCGGCATCGCCGGCCTCAGTGCCGCCTGGAGGCTTCAGAAGCGGGGCTTTCGCGATTTTGTGCTGCTCGAAATGAACGAACAGCCGGGGGGTAACGCACGCTGGGGCGAAAATGAAATCACTGCCTACCCGTGGGCCGCGCACTATGTCCCTGTGCCCGGCCCCAAGGCTACTTATGTTCGTGAACTCTTCGAAGAACTGGGTGTGCTGAAAGACGGCGTATGGAACGAGCGCTTCCTCTGTTTCACTGCGCAAGAACGCTTGTTCCTTTACGGCCGTTGGCAAGATGGAATCGAGCCGGCAGTCGGCCTGAATGATTATGATCGCGACCATTTCCGGCGATTGGAAGGTGAGATTCACAGCTTCCGAGCGAGTGGCGGCTTCACAATTCCGGTGGAACGCGGTCTCTCGCGAGCACATGCCGCCCTCGACCAGATGTCGTTCAGCGAATGGCTTCGCGGAAAGAATCTCAACTCTCGAATTCTGAATTGGTACATGGATTACTGCTGTCGCGACGATTACGGCGCACTTGCGTCTGAGACTTCGGCCTGGGCCGGCATCCACTACTTCGCTTCGCGCGAGCCAGAGGAGAAAGGCCCGTTGACCTGGCCCGAAGGCAATGGCTGGATTGTGAAACGTCTTCTCGAGCGTGTGGGCCCATTTGTGCAGTCGGGCCAAATGGTGCACCGTATCGCACGAAAGGGAAGACGCTTCACCGTCTTTGCAGGCACCACCGAATACGATACCGAGTTTGTGATTTTTGCTGCGCCAACCTTTCTGGCGCCTTATCTCATCGAGGGATTCGCTCCCATTCATGATTTCGAGTACTCGCCGTGGCTCACTGCAAACCTAACTCTGGAGCGTCTCCCCAACGACTATGGGCCGGACCTGACCTGGGACAACGTGGTGATGAATTCGCCGACACTCGGCTACGTCGATGCCATGCATCAAAGCTTGCAGAATCACGTGGAACGCACGGTCTGGACCTTTTACTGGGCACTCGCTGAAGGTTCGCCTGCTGCCAATCGCGGACTGCTCCTGGAGAAAGACTGGAACTATTGGAAAGAATCGATTCTGCGGGACCTCGAGCGCGTGCACCCTGACATCCGGAGCTGCGTTTCACGCATCGACATCATGCGCTTTGGACACGCGATGGCGAGACCGAAGCCTGGCGCGATTTTTCACGAGCAGCGCCGAAAACTGACCACACTCGACGGAGCTTTGTTGTTCGCGAATTCCGATCTCAGCGGGTTTTCGATTTTCGAAGAGGCACAATACCGAGGCGTGCGAGCCGCAGAGAAAGTTCTTCGTCACCTGGGCGGCGAAAAGACCGAATTGCCTGGATAACAGATTGCTCGAAGTAAGGGTTATGAGCACTAACCCACTGGCTTTACTTCAGTGCCGCGTAATGATGGTTTTCTTTGCGGCCTTCGCGGTTTTCTTCGCGTACTTTGCGGTCAAAAGCTTTTGCATTACGAGCGAAGCTTTGTACTTACAAACTCGTGTGCTTCGGGGGATGCGGCTGTACTGACTTACAAATTGCAGCCTCAGTCCGCCACGGCAAATGCAACGATCGTACGCCCGGACGGAATCCCCGCCTCCTGCAACTCCTCCAGCAGCCGTGATTCCAGATCATCCGGATCAACCTCCATTTCACACTCAGCAATTTCCTCGTTGCTGGCGCCCTGAAAGCAGAGTTCACAGACTCCCAACCCATCTTCAGACCGCACCGGGGGCCCAAACGCGCGGCAAGTAATCGGACGCGACTCGTACAGTTCGCACCGACCAGTAGCCGGATCGAGCACGGGGCACGGCTCATCGTTCGCGAAATCCTCGAAACGGGCTTCGGCGTCTTCATTGTCAGCAAGAATCCCTGTTTTTGGATCTCCCGGAAACTCTGCTGCCAAGCGCTCGATCGCAGTTCGCGCACGCTCTCGGATTGCGCCGGCGCGCTGTGGATCGCGACCTTCCAGGTCGCCCAATCCGTGGCTGAGACGAAGCGCATCGAGTTGGCTGATCGAGAAAACGCCGAAGCAGCACTGCGTGCATCCCGGACGGCAAGCGAGCCAGGGGCCGCTGCGATGAGTTGCATCTGCCAGCGCCGAATCGACGATCTGGATCAGTTTCTGGTCGCCCCTGGGGAGGGAAGTGCGTTGCATATATAAAGGATAGTCCCGCGGAGGGGATTGCGTATTACCCGTGGCCGCCGCCACCCGTCAATTCGCGAACAATGCTGCCCACAAATGCCTTAGCGTCGCCAAACAGCATCAGCGTGTTATCCAAATAATAAAGGGGATTATCGATTCCCGCGAACCCGGGACTCATGCTGCGCTTAATGACCATGACGGTATGGGCCTTGTCGACATCGAGAATGGGCATGCCATAGATCGGGCTCGAGGTGTCGGTGCGAGCGGCGGGATTGGTCACGTCATTCGCGCCGATCACGAGCGCGACATCGGTTTGCGGAAAATCGCTGTTGATGTCGTCCATGTCCATGAGCCGGTCGTAGGGAATGTCGGCTTCGGCGAGCAGCACGTTCATGTGACCCGGCATGCGCCCAGCGACCGGGTGAATGGCAAACCGGACATCCACCCCGCGCTTGCTGAGAGCGTCGTAGAGTTCGCGAACCTTGTGCTGCGCCTGTGCTACTGCCATGCCATATCCGGGCACAACGACGACCTTGTTGGCGGCCGAGAGAATGGCGGCGGCTTCCTCCGCCGTCGCGCTGCGCACCTGCTTCGCTTCCTGAGCGCCCGCAGCGGCCGCTTGCACCTGGCCAAACGCGCCGAAAAGCACGTTGGTGAACGAGCGGTTCATTGCCTTCGACATGATGACAGAGAGGATGAGGCCGGAGGATCCGTCGAGCGCACCCGCCACAATCAGCAGCTTATTATTCAGGACGAAGCCCATCGCCGCAGCCGACAATCCGGCATACGCGTTCAAGAGGGAAATCACGGTCGGCATGTCAGCGCCGCCGATTGGGATCACCAGCAACACACCGAACGCCAGTGCGATGAGCAGCATGAACGGATACAGCTGCCGGGCTTCCGGATGAAGCACGAGGTAGGCTGCCAACGCAATTGCAATGCCCAGCAGCAGAAAATTCACGAAATTTTGGCCCTTGTAGGTCAATGGACGCTGGGGCAGGACTTCTTGAAGTTTTCCGGCAGCCATCAGACTGCCGGTGAACGTGAGCGAGCCGAGGATCACCTCCATCGACAAGACTGCCATCATGAAGCGGGGGATCTCGGGCGTGCGCAGATAGAATTCCGCAGTTCCGACCAGGGTTACGCAGAGCGCGCCGAAGGCATGGCTCAATGCTGTCCGCTGAGGTACGGCAGTCATGTGCACGCGTCCCAGCGGGATGCCGATGATTGTCCCCAGAACCAGCGCGATGGCGATCCACTTGTAGTCGACGATGCCGTGGTGCAGCAGCGTGCCGGCAATCGCGAGCAGCATTCCCAGCTCGCCGGCCCACACGCCGTGGCGAGCGGTGGTCGGTGAACTCATCCACTTCAGCGAGAGAATGAACAGCGCGCTCGCGACCAGGTAGATAATTTCGATGGGGAGCTGGTTTCCAGCGAATTCGGTGATCATTTCGCAGCCGGCCGGCTCGATTTGAACATCTTCAGCATGCGGTCAGTGATGAGAAATCCGCCCACGATGTTGCTGGTCGCCGCGACCACTGCGATGGTGCCAAGGATCGTCGAAAGCGAGCTCTTGTGTTCACCGACCAGCACGATTGCGCCCACGACGGCGATGGCATCGAGGGCATTCGTCAGCGACATGAGCGGGGTATGCAGTAAGGGCGATACCCGCCGGATTACTTCGAAGCCGATGAATCCGGCCAGCACAAAAATGAAGAGCGCATTGATCAGGATCGAACTGTTCATCTGTCCTCTCGCAAATTCGAATTATCCTTGCGGCACCGGAGCCGGCATTCCGAAGAATTCTCGAACGCGCGCATTCACGACCTCGCCGCCATGGGCCACCAGGGTCTCGCGCACGATTTCATCGTTCAGGTTGAGCTGCAGCTTCTGATCCTTGATGATGTAGAGCAGAAACGCGGTCACATTGCGCGCGTACATCTGGCTGGCGTGATAGGGCACGCCGCTGGCCACGTTGATCGCGCCAATGATGGTCACGTCATGGCGGACGACGGTTGCGCCTGCCTTCGTCAATTCGCAGTTGCCGCCGCGTTCGGCGGCCAGGTCGAAAATCACCGAACCCGGAGCCATCCCCTTTACCATTTCTTCCGTAACCAGGACCGGAGAAGTCTTCCCCGGAATGACCGCGGCTGTGATCACAACGTCGTTCTCCTTGACGACCCGGCCGAGAAGCTCGCGCTGTTTTTGATAAAAGTTTTCATCCTGCGCGCGCGCGTAACCGCGGGCATCCTGCGCATCCTGGGCTTCAATCGGAAGCTCAATAAACCGGCCTCCGAGACTCTGCACCTGTTCCTTGGCGGCGGGCCGCAAGTCGTAAGCAGAGGCGACCGCTCCCAGTCTGCGGGCGGTGGCAATAGCCTGCAGGCCGGCGACCCCGGCGCCGATCACAAGCACGCGCGCCGGCGTAATGGTTCCGGCGGCAGTCGTCAGCATCGGAAAAATCCGCGGGTGCGTATCGGCCGCGATCAACACGGCCTTGTAACCGCAGATCGTGCCCATGGACGAAAGAGCATCCATGCTTTGGGCGCGTGTCGTTCGCGGCACCAGTTCCACCGAAAGCGCGGTTACGCCGCTGCCGGCAATGTCCTGGATCACTTCGCGCGATCCGAATGGCCGCAAGAATCCGATTAGAATCTGATGGCGGCGCAGCAAGGGCAGGTCGTTCTTACCGGTGATGTCGTTCGATCCGTAGCAAAGAACCTGGAGGATGATGTCCGCTTTCGCAAAGAGGTCGGAGCGTGCGCTCACAATCTGCGCGCCCTTTTCGGTGTATTGCGAATCCGGGTAGCCGGCCTGCGAACCAGCCTGTGTTTCTACCAGGACCTCGAATCCTGCCTTGGTCAAATTCGGGATGACCATCGGAACCAGTGCTACACGCCGCTCCCCCGGATAAGTCTCTTTCGGAACGCCGATGATCACGCGATTCTTCCTCCGGTGCAGATTCGGT
>OEKN01000067.1_pt3 | contig 28322 bp, 24 predicted proteins | sample 1503361 | NCBI WGS metagenome assembly OEKN01 (sample SAMEA104379592, study PRJEB20068) | metagenome | biome: 1000743; feature: 77; material: 1998 | place: USA | collected 2012 | depth 25 m
GGCCCGGTACATCGCGATATCGGCGTCGCGGAGCAAATCTTCGGCATGATTATTCGACGGAGAACTCATCGCAATCCCCACAGTGCCGGTAACAAACATTTCCCCTTGATTAATTACAAAAGCACTGGCGGCCAGGTTCTGCTGAATCCTTTTCGCCGCTCGTATGGCATCGCCCGCGTCATGAATGTCTTCCAGCAGAATCGTGAATTCATCGCCTCCTACCCTTGCGAGCGTGGCGCTGCCAACGATTGAATGAATGTCCTCCTCTGACGTGCAACGTGAGACCAGATCATACTTTCGCACAGATTGCGTTAATCGCTGCGCGATCGCAATCAACATTTGATCGCCAGCCGAATGTCCGAGACTGTCATTGCATTTCTTAAAGTCATCGATGTCTACGACTAATACCGCACAGTGGCATTGTTCGCGTCGCTCTGCCCGGTTGACCGCACGCTCTAACCTGTCAAAGAAAAGAGCGCGATTGGGTAAGCCGGTCAATCCATCAAAAAAAGCACTGCGTTGAAGCTGCTCCTCCATTCGTTTTCGGTCCGTAATGTCGCGGTTCACGATGATTAGCTGAGCGGCTTTTCCCTGCGCAGCGGGCACAACGCCAGCAATCGATTCCAGAAAATGCCAACTGCCGTCTTTGTGTTGAATGCGGTATTCCAGCATCTCTCCGTGGCCGGAGTTCAGGGCATGCTTTGCGGCGGCTGCCACCCGGGCACGATCGTCAGGATGTACCTGTTCGAGAGAAGACGTTTGCTGCAGCTCTTCTGCCGAATATCCGAGTATTTTGGTGTAAGCTGGGCTGTTGTACAGGCGCTGCCCTCGCTCGTCGACGACCGCAATCATATCAGGTATGTTTTCCGCAATCACTCCAAACAACTCGTCTCGCGCAAGCAACTGGCGTCGCACGGAGTAAATCTGGAATTGTTGGTAGAGCGAGTAAATGTCAAATAACAGGATTAGCCCTAGTAGCCCCCACACTGACTGGCGGATATCCAGCGAATACGCATCATCAATTATTGCCTTGGTTAGGCCAAATGCTAAGGATGCTATTCCCACGGTTAGAACTAGGGTAACAATGACTACAAAGAGCCACAGCCACCACTCGCGCCGCTCTACCTGGCGCATCCGGGCGCTGAGGACGATGGGAGGCACTGGCAATGATTCTGATGTCGATTTCATGCGAATTACGAAAAAGGGTGGACACATTCACGACAACCGCGCGAATGAATCTTTGCTCCCTGACTACTTCATCGACCCATTTTCAGACGTCGGAGACTCATCGAGTAGCTTACGAAGGGAGACAGTCTTCCGTTCAGCCCATTGGTATCTGTTTGCACTGCTCATAAAAGTGCGCATCTAACCACGTCCCCAGCCGCTTCTCATCATCCTCACTGGAACATTCGAATCTCAATCCTGCTTTTCCATGCTTATCGTCCCATATCACTGTTCCGCGAGCCGAAACTAAGCCTTCAAGCCCAGGAATCGCCAAATCAATTTCTACGCTTTCGCCTAATTTCAGAGGCGCCGTAAGACATAACGCCGTTCCATTTTGGCTGATGTTGATGCTGGTGCAATGCAGATGCTCTCCGGAGCTTCTTTTCAGGCGCACAGGCACGGAGATACCGTATCGAAAGTAACGGCGTCTATCCCGCAGCATGAGCCCATATCCGGCGCTCAAGACCGAAACTACTCTTTGCTTTTGTAAAGGCCGCTGGAAAGGCACGTTGATCTGCCCCTGCAAAGCATGCTGCAGTGCACTCGCTTCCGTAGCCAGGCCGAACACAAGAGCATTCCTATTGGAACGGCTCTCATGAATGCACTGGATCAGAAACGCCATCTCCGCAACGGTATCAAAGTCGAGAACCATCGCTTCAAATCGGGCGGAACCTACTTGGGAAACCGCCGTCGATTCGTCTGAATAGTGCTTGACGTCGATGCCCATGTGTCCCAATACGTCCGAGAACAGGTTAACTACCTGCTCGTCTCGGCTGACGATCATTGCCTCGATCCCCACAAAAGGCGTCGGGGTTCTACTTATGGCCTCATTTATGAGCTGCATTAGTCGGTCTCTCGCCAGGGTACTTTCTGAAGCTAGCACGAATATTATCGGTCGAAGTATTCATCAATCTACACTTTGGGAACATCTTTTCCACTTCGGCTGGATATTCCGTTCTGGGACCCTGAATGGAGTCTCAGTACTCGGCAAGGAGGCACCCTCCTTCAGCCGGTTACGAGTCGTTTTCGAAACGGTAGGTAGTTTCAAAGCAGGACATACATGCTCGCGATTTGTTCGAGCGCATACCTTCGTAAGGGAACGCTAAAGCGGACATTCAGTTACAAAGTGATTGGCGTGAGTCGCAACGCGCAAGGCAGAAGCCTGAGCGCGCCAGCAGAGCACTCTTTGTCGAGATCACGCCGCCGGACGATGGGCACAATGAAAAGCAGTCAAAACCGCGAACGGATGTTATTTGATCAGCTTCCTTTGGTCAGGCTTATTGCTCGCCAAATCTACTATCGCCTGCCCAAACACGTTTTACTCGAAGATCTGGTGCAGGCTGGAATGGTCGGGTTGCTCGACGCATGGCAAAAATACGATTGCAATCGGCGCGTGCAATTCGGATCGTACGCGAAGGTCCGGATTCGTGGAGCCATCCTCGATAGCCTGCGGGAACTCGACTGGGGGCCACGATCCCTTCGATCATTTGCTCGTCACGCCGAGGAAGCGCGAAATGCCTTGCGTCGGGCACGGGGGCACGAACCTAGCGAAGCCGAGGTGGCGGCACATCTGGCTATGCCACTCGAGGACTTCCAGTTGCAGCGACGGGACCTCGATCAACTCACAACCGTAAGCTTTCACTCCGACTTCAATGGGGAAGATCACCCCCAGGATTTCGCAGACTGCCCCGCCAGCCCGCCCGACGAGTCTCCTTACTGTATTCGCTTGCGCACGGAGGTTACCGACTTGCTTCGGACTCTTATTTCCGAGTTACCTGACCGGCAGCGAGAGGTCTTGACTCTTTATTACCAGCAGAACCTTACGATGAAAGAAATCGGCATAACCCTGGGATTAGGTGAGTCGAGAGTTTCGCAATTACATTCTCTGGCGGTCAACGGATTACGCGAACGTTTACAAGACTTAGGTCATGGTGCGCACGAAACTCATGTGGATCCGGTGGCAAGGCTTTTACAGCCCTGACTCTGCCGATTGCTTCGAGGAGTGACCTGCAAACAAAAAGAGTAGATAAAAAGAGTAGATAAGAAGAGTACCTAAGAGCTTCATCGAAGCCTTGATCCGTCGGTTCTCTTCCAGACTCCGGGCCAGTTCTTTCGTGCGTTCCTCAAGCTCTTGGCGCGGTCGCGTCACCTCCAACTCGAGCTGATGATACGATCTGCTCAACGATTCCGCGGCTTCGGTGAAGCGGGTGAAAGTGTGGGTGAGAGTGCGCTCGGCGACAACAGCGACAGCTTGTGACGCGCTACTTGCGGTTGCCAGGCATAACTTCACCAGGAGTCTCGCCAAATTGGGCAATTCTTGCCGTCATTTTCTGTCACACCACTGCCCCTTGGTTCCGTTTTGTTCGGTGCACACCTTGAACTCTGTGCAAAAGGAAAGTGCAGGTGTTCCGGGCCGATCGCGCTTTCGCCCTCCGAGAGGATCGCGGCTCGCTCGATCACGTGTTGCAGTTCCCGCACATTGCCCGGCCAGGAATGTTTTTCAAGGACTCGGGCTGCTTCCCTGCTGATTCGAATGCGCGGATTCTTTGCCTGAGGCAGGGCATGCGCCAGGAAGTGTTCTGCCAGCGGAAGTACGTCGCTGACCCGTTCTGCCAGTGGCGGCAGTTCGATGGGAAAAGCCGAAAGGCGATAGTAAAGATCTTCCCGGAAGCAGCCTTGCTCAACTTTTTCAAGAAGATCCTGGTTCGTAGCTACCACTACCCGTACGTCGACTCTCTGGGATTCGACGCTGCCCAGACGTTGAATCTCCTTTTGCTCTAGAAATCGAAGGAGTTTCGCCTGCAGGCCAGTTGGCATTTCTCCAATTTCGTCCAGGAAGAGAGTGCCTCCGCTGGCTGCCTGGATTCGTCCCAGGTGGGATTGCACAGCTCCCGTAAAGGCGCCACGCACATGCCCAAACAATTCCGATTCGAGGAGAGCCTCCGGAATGGCCGCGCAATTGACGACCACGAATGGCCGCGCCGCCCGCTGGCTGAGCTTGTGCAGCGCATTCGCTACCAGTTCCTTCCCGGTTCCGGTGGCTCCCAACACCAGAACCGTGGTCGCGCGCGGCGCAATCAGGCGCACCATGTGATAAAGGCGCTGCATCGGAGCGGCGCTGCCAATCATCCCGGGCAGCGGTTCTGCTTCGAGGAGTTCGGCAGGCCGTTCTCTCGGTGCTCGGACCCAGTCGCCTGTCGCAATGGGACCGTCCGCCGCGGAACCACCATGGCCTGTACCTTCCCGGTAGATGGGCAAAGGCTGCCCGCTGTCGGAGTCGAGCAAAACTACTTCAATTCCAGGAAACCGCCGCTTGATAATCTCAATCAGTTCTTCGGCATCCAGGTCCGGAAGCCGGCGATCCAGAAAGAGCACCTGCCAATCGCCATTCTCGAGTTGCACTAATGCTTCCGCGCCGCCATGCGCCTCCTGCACCACGCGCCCACTCTCATCAAAGCTGCGCAAAACCTGTTCGCGGAGAAACGTGCTCGGACTGGCGATTAATACGCCGCCATCCGGAACCTGGGAAACACTCGGTACAGTCGCCATGACACCGATTTGACCGCCGACGGATTAGCCGGAGATTAGGCAGATATTAAGAACTTCTAGGGATGGGCAATTGTTTCCTAGCGAGGGAGAGCCTTTCGAAATGGGAAAATTCTGCTCGTGTCTTTTTCCTCCCCGATCTCGGCAGGCCTCTCATCGGCCCTGAGCAACACCGGCTCTTCTTGCCTGGAGAAAAATAGCGGAAGACGAATCCCAATGGAGACTTGCCGGCCGCCCAGTTCGACCTGCACCGTACCACCCGACACCTCGAAGATGCGGCGTGCGACCAGAAGACGGAGATACGCTCTGGCTCCGGCGGGCTTTGCAGAAGTTTTTGCGTCTGAGTCCTGAGCACCGCTCTTGTTGAGCTCGAACCCGAGCGCAATCTGCTCACCATCGCGTTTCGCTTGAATGTTTAGTTCTTCGCCTTTGCTCGAACGGCTCAGCAAGAACGAGAGCAAATAGATGACTGCCGTGGAAAATTGTTGCTCATCTCCGAGCGCGGTCAATGAAGGGGCGCACAGTAACGACATGCCTATGCTCTCGGAGTCTGCCAAGGGCAGCAGCTCACGCAAGCAGGACTGCAGGACTTTATCGAAGGACACTGACCGAGGCTGCGCGATTGGTTGCTCCACTTCAATCAGTTCCCGAATCCCGCTCGCCAGCACCGTAATGTCTTCCGTCAACTTCAGACTCTCGCGCAGCCGTCGCCGGTACTCTTCCGAGTCACGCGGCTGAAGCAGGGTCACCTCCAGCGAGCACCTTAAAGAAGTGAGAGGCTGATTCAGCGCGTGCAGAAGCTCCGGAAGCAGTGATTCCTGCTCATGTTTGCAGGCCGCGCTCTCGTCAACCGGCATTGGCTACCTCAGTGGGGCCGCTGAGTTCGTAACCAACCCCGCGGATGGTATGGATCAGCTTTCTGGGCGCGCCATCATCGACTTTCCTGCGCAGGTACGCCACGTATACATCGACTAAATTCGTGGCACTGTCGAACGAGAGATTCCAGACGTGTTCGATGATCATGGCCCGGGTGACGCGGCGCCCGGCATTCCGCATAAGATATTCGAGCAATGCGAATTCTTTCGACGTCAACTCGATCGTACGATTGCCTCGCGTAACCCGCCGCTCCACGCGATCCAACTTCAGATCCTCTACCTTAAGGACAGACTCTGGAGGCACCCGGTTCCGTCGCAAAAGCGCGCGAATCCGGGCTGACAATTCAGAAAACGAGAAGGGCTTCACCAGGTAATCGTCTGCGCCCGCGTCCAGGCAAAGCACACGATCCTCCACGCGGCTGCGCGCAGTGAGAACCAGGATGGGAACGCTGGGTTTGTGGCTACGTACCTGTTTCAGGATCGTAACCCCATCCAGACGTGGAAGGGTAAGGTCGAGTACGATGAGATCGTAGTCGAATTCAGTAGCCAGCGCCCGTGCTTGTTCACCGTCGGAAGAAACGTCGACCGCGTAGTGTTCCGCCTCTAGCCCTTTACGTACAAACCCGGCAAGGGCCGTATCATCTTCGGCGATGAGAATACGCATGTTGCCGGCTTCCCGCGGCCGTGGCCAATGCAATCCCAGTCTAGAAACAATCGCAGAACCCGGGATGTGACCACTGAACTAACCCCGCGTGACTTGAGACCTGTTCCGCGCATCCGAAAGATCAATCGCCGGGTGTCCTTGCCTCCATTGATAATGAGGAAACGCACCGAGAATAAAGACACCTCCGTCACGACAAAGGAACCCGATTCGTGGATTTCCGCAATCACAAAGGCTTGAGGCTCTTGCTGCTGCCCGGCGCGCCGATCCTGGCCGCCGCGGCTGCCCTCATCCAGAGTGGCTTTGTGAAGGACTACGGCACCACCGCAAACTACTTCTATTACCCGATTTTCGCCGTCAGCCTCCTGCTCGCCTGGCGCTTTCACTCCAGCCGCATTTTTTCTGCGCTCATTTTGCTGCTTCTGGCGCAACGAGCGATTGAGTTCTTCCTAGGTCAATCCCCGATGTCCGGCTTGAAGGCCCTGGAAGCGATTTCTTTTCTCATACCGCTGAATTTCGCACTGCTGGCGCTCGCGCGCGAACGAGGCTTTACCATGGCCGCCGCAGTCCCGCGCCTCGCATTGCTTTTTTTGGAATCCGTCTTCGTCGCCGTAATCTGCCGCCCGGAACCATTGGCCGGGCCCGGTTTATTTCACGCTGCGCTGCTGAGCCGATCCTGGTTCCGCTGGACGGAGATTCCGCAAATTTCGCTCCTTATATTTGTCGCGGTGCTCACAGGCCTGCTGATTCACGCCTTCACTCATCGCAGGCCCCTCGAAAGCGGTTTCGTGTGGGCGCTTCTCAGTTTTTTCCTCGCCTTGAACATCGGAGCGGTGGACATGAATTCCCGCGCGTATATGGCGACGGCTGCCGTAATTCTCGCGGTCTCGATCGTAGAAACTTCGTATGCCATGGCTTACCACGATGAGCTTACGGGCCTTCGCTCGCGACGCGCCTTTAACGATGCCAGCGTGCAAGTCGAGCCTCCCTATACCTTGGCGGCCGTCGATATCGACCACTTCAAAAGCGTCAACGACACCTACGGTCACGATACTGGCGATGAGGTCCTGTCTCTGGTGGCCGCGAAACTGGCACAAGTTACGGGAGGTGGGCAAGCATATCGCGTGGGGGGTGAGGAGTTCTCGATTGTGTTCCCAGGAAAGACCGTTGCCGAGGTGCTGCCCGATCTCGAAAATTTGCGGCTTGACATCGAGAGATCCGGCTTTCGCTTGCGCGGACGCGATCGTAGAAGGATTCCTCGCGGTTCCGAGCGGCGTGCGACGCCTCAGAAAAAAAGTTCTCGTCAGAAAACGCGACCCTCGACTCCGCCCGGCTATCTACGGGTCACAGTCAGCATCGGAGTGGCGGAACCAACCGCGAAAAATCCGACCTTCGAAGAGGTTGTCGACCTCGCCGACCAGGCGCTCTATCGCGCGAAACAGTCGGGAAGAAATCGCGTGGAGATCGCGGCCAGCACGCGAGGTCGCGGAAAGAAGAAAGCAGCAGGAAACAATGTCTGATATCTCGGCATTGGATTGCCTGAAGCTTGCCTTCTAAGCGGGACGTCGGGTGCGCTGGGCGGCGGCCATTTCTTCGATGGTGGGATAGGAGCGCACCTCCGTGAAAGTTCGCTCCGGCGGCATAATCCCACTCTGCATCGCCTTGGCGAGCATCTCGAGCGCAAGTCCAGCATTGGGTGGCACGATCACGGTGCCTGCCAGCAGCCCATTGCGAACCCAGGCCTGGCCTGTCTTCGGCATTCCATCACAGCCGGTGAACGGCAGACTCAGCCATCGGTCCCTTTGCTCCAAATTGGAGATTTCCTGAAATGCTTTCCGTGCACCCATGGCCATCGAGTCGTCCTGCGCAACGATGGCCTCCAATGGCAAAGTTCGGGAAGTTGAGAGGCGCAGCCACGCACTTACGGCCTGGTGGGCGCTGCTTTCGGTCCATTGGGCGCGAACCGTTCGCACCTGCACGTTTGCCGGCTTGGTCTGCTGCATACCCTCGGTGCGCTGCTGCGCAGCATCACTCCCGGAAGGACCCTCAATATAAAGGACACCCCCACCCCGAGGCACGAGAGCCCCTATCTGGCGCCCTTGCACCCGCCCGATCTCCTTATGGTCCGAGGTAATGCAGAAAATCGGCACCTTGTACAAGCTGCGCAGCTGCGTGGTGTAGTCGGCCTCACGGTTCAAGATCACCCATCCGATTCCGGCCATCGCCGCCGCCCGTGCTACTTTCGGCAAGGCTGTCGAGCCCGCGGGCTCAAATGCAATCGCACCGGGACGAGGGCCGGATTGAATGATCCGGAGTAATTGCTGGCTCTGGTTGATGGCATCGTTATCTGCATAAATGATCTGCAGATCGACTCCCAGTTTGCGAGCAGCGGCTTCGGCAGAGGCCGCCTGCTCGATCTGGTAGTCATTGTCGCTGGTGGTGAGCGAGACCAGGAAACTGAGTTTATTCATCACGGCTGAGCAGCATGATACGCCCGATTGCGCGCCGAGAATGCCGGCATCTCGCTCTTGCTTCACTCGTTAAGAGACATTCCCTGCAGCAAGCGAAGAAAAATAAAGTTCGGAGCGACGCAAAGAAGGACTGATCGGAGGAACCGAGAGGTCGTACCCAAAACGGCCGACGCGGACTCGCGCAGCCTCCCATCCGATGTGTGCGGAATCGCTCTTCCGCTTCGTCTTTGTTGAATTGTTCAACACTTGACAGATTGAACATTTGCAGGCAAGATTGCGCACCAATTTCGCCTTTCGTCTTCCATGGAGCGCGCACAAATTCACCGTGTCAGCGTTGCCGACCAGGTGGCCGGCATCCTCAGACAAAGAGTTCTTACGGGTGAGTTGCGTCCCGGAACCTCTCTGCAGGAGATCGCCCTCGCTGAATCGATGGGGGTTTCACGGAACACCATGCGCGAGGCGATGCGCATTCTCTCGCTCGAAGGCCTGCTGAAACGAAACATCCATCGGGGGATTGCGGTCGCTCAACTTTCCCTGCGAGACGTGCAGGAGATCTATCACGTCCGGCGGGTACTGGAGATCTCCGCCGTCTACGCTGCCAAAGCACCTGATCCCGAACTTCTTGCCAACATTCTCGATGCCCTGCAGCAATACGAGGCCGCCGTCCAGGCTCGCGACTGGGTCAGCGCTGTCACGCACGATCTTCATTTTCATGGTCTGCTCATTCGTTTCCTGAAGAATAGACGGCTGGAATCTTTCTATCAGAAGACCATCGCAGAATTGCGTATGGGAATGGTTCTGGTGGACCAGCGGCACGATCATCCCGGAATCCTGATTCCCGTCCACCGCAAGCTCTACGAACTGCTAACTGCCGGGAAGCTCAAAGAGTGCGCGAGAATCTTGCTTCAGCACCTCGACGACTCCGAAGCCCGCTTAGCGAGGGTGATGGACAATCACCGGCTTGCACAACCGGTTGGCGTGCTGGCCTCGAAGTCGAAAATCAGTTGAACGACAAATCTAATCTGGAGTTCACGACGAAGGAGACGACCATGGAGTCGAACGGCAATCTAATCGCTAGAAAACATCCTGCATCCGCCATCCGGACCGTTTGCGCCCTCATGCTCGTACTCGCCACCCTGCCGCTATCGGCTCAGGTTGTGACTGTGACCGTGCAGGGGCGCGTCAACGACTCCAGCGGCGCCGCTATTTCCCAGGCGACTGTCACGGCGGTGAATGCCGCCACGGGGTTGAGCCGTGAAACCAACGCCAGTGCAGTTGGTGATTATCAGATCGCACTGCTGCCGCCGGGAGACTACACCATTACCGCGGAAAAAGCTGGATTCCAGAAGGTCGCCAAGAAAATTCACCTCGACGTTGGCGCTTCCGCCACGCTGGACTTCGCGCTTTCTCCTGGGCAAGTGATCGCGCAGGTCGAAGTGCAGGACGTGGGCGAACTGGCCGAGCCGACGCGCACGATGGTCAGCTCTGTCATCGATGAGCAAAAAATCGAAAACCTGCCTGTCAACGGCCGCCAATTTATTGATTTCGCCTTGCTCGCGCCCGGCGTCACCATCGGCGACACAACGTCAGGCAGCACCGATGTCATCATCGAACCGGTCACGAAACTCTCGTTCGCGGGACAAAACATCCACTACAACTTCGTGGCCATCGACGGCGCGGACAACATGTCCACTGCTTCCGGTATTCAGAAAACCACCCCGTCCCAGGAAGCTGTCCAGGAGTTCCGCGTCATCAACAGCGACTACAGCACGCAATTCGGGCGGGCCGTCGGTGGCATCGTCAACATCATTACCAAGAGCGGAACCAACCGCTTGCATGGATCCGTCTACGAGTATTTTCGCAACGATGCAATGGATGCGAAGAACGCCCTGGCCGCGGGGTTCAACAAACTCCGCCAGAATCAGTTCGGGGCAACCCTGGGCGGTCCAATTCGGCAGGATAAAACATTCTTCTTCGGCAATTACGAAGGCCAGCGACACGTGGAGTCGCCTTTCTACAACTCCGCCGTGCTGGCGAATCTGAATGCGATCAATAATGTGAAAGTAAACGTGTTTGCCTTGCCTGCCGAAAATCTACGTGTCAACCGCTCGCTGAATTACGACAACTTTCTTGTCCGCGTCGATCACACCTTCTCAGAACGAGAAGCTCTCTTCGTCCGCTACTTCTTCAATGATCAGCGGGGAACCAATCTGTCGCCACTGAACGACGGCTTCGACCTGCCCTCCGGGTTCAAGAACAATAACTTCCGTGATCAGTCCGTGGTCGGAAACCTGACCTCCGTTTTCTCGACTTCTTTTGTCAACGAACTACGCCTTCAGTACGCCAATCGTTATTTCAACTTTCCAACCGTCAGTACGCAACCTCACCTGGAAGTCTCGAATGTATTCACGATGGGCGTGAACCGCGGCAATCCCGATCTTTACACCGAAGGCCGCTTTGAAATTGCTGACACCGTCACCAAAACAGTCGGCTCTCACACTTTTTCGTTCGGTGGAGACTTCAACCACGTAAACACGACCGAATCCTTCCCGCTGTTCTATCCCTTTGAAGGCGATTTCGGCAGCCTGTCGGCATTCTTGGGAACTGACTTCGTGGGAGCGCCGCATCCGTTCGTGATCTTCTTCGAGCGCTTTGACGCGGCATCCGGCTTCAACGAGCCCACCTTCAACACCTCTGTTTATCAGGGCACCTCCATCGCCCCCGCGATCCGGAACCAGGCCGAAGGAACAATCGGCCATACGTATGAAGGACTGTTTGTCCAGGATAAGTGGCGCGCCACCAGCAACCTCACTCTCAACTATGGCGTCCGCTGGCAAGGAGAGACGTGGCCCAGCGCAGCCTTGAACAATCCGCTCAAGAACTTCGATCCCCGGGCCGGCTTCTCCTATGCTTTCCCTGGAAGCCACTCCGTCGTGATTCGCGGCGGCGCTGGACTCTTCCACGGCATGATTCCTTCGCCGCTGCTCATGTGTCAGATCCCTTCCTGCGGTGGGACGATCGGAAAATTTCCCGGGCGCGAGAACAAGCAGGATTACTTGAATGCCAAAACGCGGCTTTCGGCTTTCGGTTCGGACCCCTTCACCATGGCGACGGCATTGGGAGGCATGCTTGGACCGAACCTGACTACGGCAAATTATCCGCTGCCCGCGCTGGATGCAGTCATCGTACGTTTCGCGAAAGATCACAAGCCCGCTTATGGAGCGCAGGCAAGCTTCGGAGTCGAGTTCCAGCCCTTTAAGGATACTGTGCTCGATATTACCGGTCTGCACGTGCGCGGTATCCATCTCGGTAGCTTTTACAACGTCAACCAACCCGATCCGACGGGACAGTTACCGTTCCACGATTCTCGCGGCAACGTCGGAATGAAGAACTTGTACTGCGCGAATTTCCCTTGTGGTCCCCTCCCTCCCAACTTCATCTCACCTGGGGTACGCTGTGCAATTTTCACTGGATGTCCTGTTCCGAGCGGTTTCTTGGGATTCGCAGTCGATTTCGAAGCCGATTCGAAGTGGGACTCCCAATGGGACGGCTTGCTGGTGACTTTCAACAAGCGAATGACCAAGCACATCGGTTGGGGCGCGAGCTACACCTGGTCCAAGGGCATCGACAACGGGCCGAATCCGAGTTTCGTGCTCATCCCACAGGATACCTGCTGCTTCAATAAAGAACGCGCTCTGTCTGCCGATCACGTTGCCCACCGCTTCGTAGGGAATGCGACTTTAGCCGGGCCCTCCCACATGAACCCCGTCGTCAACAACTGGGAACTGGGAATGATCGTCAGCCTGCAGACGCCGCATTACTTCACGAAATTTGCCGGCTTCGACGCGAACGGCGATATTTTCGGAAATAACGACCGCGTCGGCATCGAAGGGCGGGACACGTTCCGCGGAGACACCTACCAGAGCGTCGACCTGCGAATTTCACGCACGTTCGGAGTTCGGGAGAGTTTGCACCTGCAAGCGATGGCCGAGGCGTTCAACCTGCTGAATATTTTGAACGTGAACTATTACAACACCGCCTATGGGGCATCGGATTTCTGCCCAGCAGGAGGCCCTGCGTATTGTCCGGCTGGGCCCCTATTCAAGGAGGGGTCCCCAAATCCATCGTACGGAACGCCACGGTCGCTCTTCAACCCGCGCCAGATTCAATTGGCGCTGCGCTTGACGTGGTAGGAAGCATTTAGGAAATCGACGCAGGAACTACTGGAAGAATCACGATGCGTTTCGGGATCTACTGCGAAATTCAAACTCCTCCCGGTAAGTCGCATTACGACATGATCTGGGAGATCATGCGGCAGATCGAGCACGCCGATGACGTGGGCTTCGATGTCTATTCGGTCATCGACCATCACTTTTTCCAGAAGTTCTCGATTTCCGCGAATCCCCTCGCCATGTTCGCTGCGGCAGCGCAGCGAACGCGGCGGATCCGGTTTCGCACTGCGTTGCACACCCTACCGCTTGAGAATCCAATGCGGCTGGCCGGCATGATCGCCGAAACCGACATCCTCACGAACGGGCGCTTGGAGTGCGGTTTAGGACGCGGACACGCTTGGCTTTTTGGACCCTCGGCCCTCCCTCTGGAAGAAAGCCGTCCGCGTTATAACGAGGCCATCGATATCCTCGAGCTTGCTTTCACCAAGGACAAGTTTTCCTACGATGGCGAGTTTTATAAGGTAAAGAATGTCAGTGTAGTGCCCAAACCGCTGCAGAAGCCGCACCCGAGGTTCTACACCGGAGGGACCAGCGACATCACCTATCAGATGGCCGGTAACAAGGGCTGGGGCATTTTCGTTCCGCCACTTCTTCCCTGGAAGGTGCTTGAGGCTCCACTCAATATTTATAAGCAAGCCTGCGCGCAGAGTGGCCACGTTCCCGACATCGTGTACATACGGCCCGTGTATCTCGACGAGGATGAATCGGCAGTCCGCCGCGAAGTCGAACGGGCATTACTGAATTTCCTTGCCTTCAATGCCTCGCCAGTATCCTCGCTGCAGGATGAAAAAAAGAAAGAGGAACTCCGGGCCAAGGGTTACGGCTTCTACGCCAGCGGTGCCCTGGAATCTTTGACCAAACTCACCTACGACCAGATCGTAGAGCAGGAAATCGGCTTTATCGGGACGCCAGAAAAAGTCGTTCGGCAGATTCAGAACCTCCAGGCAAAAGGTGGTATCGGGGAGTTAGCCATTGTCTCGAACTTCGGCGGACTGGATCACTGGAAGAGCATCAAGACTCAACAGTTGTTCGCAGAGAAGGTGATGCCGGCCTTCCGCCATTCTGTCAACAAGGCGGCCGCCGATTGAAGACCGGTATGACCGCCACATCGCACGCGGAAATGTCTACGCAAGTATTTTCAACCCACGACGCCGCAAGCTTCGCACCGATGAGTGCGCGCCGTCTGCTGATTTTCGGCGGCATCGCTCTAATTGCCGGAGGCATGCTTTTTGGCGATATCTTCGCCGTATTCGTACTGCATCAGAATGGCGCCCAAACCGGACAGGCATTGCTGGCCGCTTGTCAGGCCGCCAGTGCCGGAAACACGCTGGCGATCAAAGAAATTTTTCAAAATGTGGGCGGACTGCTTGAAGACCACGGCACCAAGGTCGATGCGCACGTGCACATGACCGATGCCGGATATCTGGCGCTGCTGCTTGCGCTCGTGCAACCTTACGTTGCACTCCCCCAAAAGCGCCGGAAACTACTGGCAGGACTGTTCGTTCTAGGCGGACTGCTCCTGCCAGTAGGCATTTTTCTAATTCATTATGTGGGCCTCGCATACAGTCCATTCACGGTCATTGGCTGGGCAAGCGTGCTGGCAGATTCTGCCGGGGCAGTGCTGATTGTCGTGCTCATCGTCGAAGGTTACGGCTTGTGGAGATTTCTCCGCAAACGTGGCCCCGGCGACGAAGTTGAATTGCCCACTGATCGCACATGGGAGCGTCGCACCTTGATGGCTGGGGGCGCAACCTTAATCCTCCTCGGTTTCCTTTACGGTGCCTGGTATGCCGGCATGGACTTGTATCGTCACGAGGCTCGCGAAAGTCAAATTCTAAAAAAGATGCTGGACGCGGCCGCCACCGGTCAAGGAGGTACGGTCGTTCAGGTTGCGAGCTACGGATCGCTGGCCGCCGAGAAGTCCGTCAAAATTGCTGCGCACTCGCATATCATTGAGTTCGGGCTCCTCGCCATGTTGTTATCGTTCGTGCAGCCCTATGTCTATCTCAGTGACCGCTGGAAACGCCGCTGGATCCTGACTCTGCTGGCGGGATCCATCATCCTTCCCGTATTCGTCCTTCTCGAGATGAGCTTCGGACTCATCGCGGGCGGAATCGCGGACGTTGGCGGCTTGCTCGTGATCATCGCTCTCGTAGGAATGCTAGCCGGAGTGCTTCGCTACAGTGGCTGCTTGGATGCTTCTGGAGCGACGCAATGAGCACGGCGCGCATCATACTCGTGGTCGGGGGCATCACGCTGGCAGCTCTTGGAATGCTGTATGGCTTGCACTATGCCATATTCGTTGAGCATCAGACACTCGACCGCATGGGCGGCGCGCTCGCGCAGGCATTTGTACATGCCTCTGAACGAAACGTCCCCGAAGCTGATGGAGCAGTGGACGCGTATGCCTCCACCAAGTACGACTATGTTCGCCAGGTTGACGTTCATTCACATTGGATCGGGCTTGCGATGGTGCTCATTGTCCTCGGCGTAGCATTTGATCAGATCGGATTCAGCGAGCGCAGTCGGATTTGGATTGCAGTCGTACTCCTGGCGGGATCGTTTCTTTTCCCTCTGGGTGTGATCCTGCAGACCGTTACACATGGCGCAGTTTTCGCGTCGGCGCTGGCGATTCTTGGCCCGGCCGCGGTCACAATCGCGCTCACGGCGGTAGTATGGGGATTCTGGCGCTAGATGGTGCACACAGGATGATCGCCTAAGTAGCGACAGGCGAACATCGCATGCCCCGATGTAGGAAAATGGAGTAAGGATGTATCCTCGACCGTTTCATTATCATCGCGCTGGCTCGTTGCAGGAAGCTGCGACGATGCTTTCGCAACTGGGCGATGAAGCCAAGCTGCTCGCCGGCGGGCAGAGCCTGATCCCGCTGATGAAGCTGCGTTTTGCGAATCCGCGCCACCTGGTCGATCTGAACTTCATTCCGGGTACGGGCTACATCAAAGAGCAAAATGGCGCGGTGCAATTCGGCGCGTTGACCCGGCATTCCGAGATCGAAAACTCCGCAATCGCATCGTGTTTCGCGATTCTTCACGACTGCGCAGCGGGCATTGCCGACGTTCAAATCCGGAACCGCGGCACCATTGGGGGCTCCCTTGCCGAGGCCGATCCCAGCGGAGACTGGGCGACGGTTCTCCTTACCCAGAAGACGGAAGTGCGCTGCCTGAGCCCACGCGGCGACCGGACGGTCCCATTGACGGAATTTATCACCGACGCATACACGACCGTGCTCGAGCATGACGAGCTCGTGCGCGAAATCTCGGTGCAAACACCCGCGAAGGGCTCGGGAGGAGCTTACCTCGCATTCAAACGCTCCGCGCCCGTCTATCCCACCGCCAGCGCGGCGGTGCAAGTCACCATGGAAGGCGACCTCTGCAAAGAAGCACAGATCGTGCTCGGTTGCGTGGGACTTGTTCCTGTGAGAGCCACGGCGGCGGCGGATGCCCTGCGCGGGCACAGGATTGATGACAAATCCATTGCGACGGCAATGGATGCAGTGCGCGAAGCCACCGATCCTCAATCCGATATGCGCGGCTCAGCCGAGTACAAACGCACGTTGGCCGCGGCCCTTGTGAAGAGCGCCATTGAAGTTGCCGTGCGGCGCGCGCGAGGAGAACGCGTCGAGGTCAGTCACATCTATGCCTGAAACGATTGAGAAAGTTGCGATCCAGCTCAAGGTGAACGGCAAGCCGTATTCGCTGAGCGTTGAGCCCCGCATGTTGCTGGTCGAACTGCTTCGTGAGGAACTCAACCTCACCGGCACGCACGTAGGTTGCGACACGACCTATTGTGGTGCATGCACAGTCTTGCTGAATGGCGCCACCGTGAAATCCTGCACGATGTTTGCGGTGCAGGCAGATGGTGGAGAAATCCTCACCGTCGAGGGCCTTGAGAAAGACGGCAAGCTCCATCCCATTCAGAAAGCGTTTCAGGATTCTTATGGTTTGCAATGCGGCTATTGCACGCCCGGCCTAATGCTCTCGACGCTTCAGCTGGTCACGAAAAATCACGAGCCCAGCGAAAACGACATCCGCAAGGCCATCGCAGGAAACACGTGCCGCTGCACTGGATACCAGAACGTTTTCAAAGCGATCCGTCTGGCTGCACAGAATACGAAAGGAGCTTAGAAGTGGCCATCAAGTTTGCCGGGGCATTTGAAGTGCGACGTACACCGGAGGACGTCTATGACTTCCTGACCGATCCGAACAAATTCGCGCCCCTGCTGCCGGAATTCCGCGGCGTTTCGGTCGAAGATGCCCAGCATTTCACCGTCAAGGTGAACGTCGGCATTTCCTACATCAAAGGAATCGCCGACGTGAAGCTGCACCTGGCGGAATCAGATCGTCCCAAGCGCGCGCAATATAAAGGACAAGGCAGCGTAGCCGGCGGAAACGTGAGCATGGTGGCTGCATTCGATCTGGCCCTCGAGGGAGAGGGCACGAGAGTTGCGTGGCAAGGCGAGGCCCAGGTTTTCGGACGGCTCACTTCAGTTGCCGGGGGCCTGCTGGAACCGCTGGGCAAGAAGCAAGTGCAGAAGCTCATCGACGGATTGCAGGCAGCATTGCACGGCGAGGCCAGGAGCAGCCTGTGAGCGGAAACGGCCAAAAGTGGGTCGGGAAGTCGGTACCGCGCAAGGAAGAAGAACGCCTTCTGCGCGGTCTCGGCAAATTCGCCGACGACATCAAATTGCGCGAGACTCTCTACCTGCGATTCGCGCGCTCCCCTTACGCGCACGCGAAGATCTCCAGCATCAGTACCTCCGAGGCTGAAAAAATCCCCGGCGTAATTTGCACGTTAACCGGCGCGGAGATCGCTTCGCAAACCCAGCCTTTTATCGAGATCGCCCCGGATGCGGGCGGCAAGATCTGCGATTATCCCCTCGCGGTATCGAAGGTTCGCTACCAGGGTGAACCGGTAGTCGCCGTTGTCGCTGAGTCCCCCGCGATTGCTGATGACGCGGCCGAAGCTGTGCAGGTTGAGTACGAAGCCCTCGATCCGGTCATCGATGCCGAGCAGGCTCTCACGGACGCCAGCATTCTCCACGAAGAAGCGGGCACGAATAAGGTTTGGAATGGGGTGTTCGAGTACGGAGACGTCGAGAAGGCGTTTCGCGCAGCGGCATCGGTCATCGAAATCGACCGCATGCATTTCCACCGGTTCTCGAGCACTCCGCTCGAAAACAATGTCGTCATCGGCCAGTGGGATCCCAAGGACGAGCGCATCTACTACTGGTGTAACAATTCGTTTCCTTCCTTCGCCATCCAATTCCTGGCTGCGCACCTCAACGTTCACATCGACCGCATTCGTGTCCAGACCTTTGACATCGGCGGCAGTTTCGGCATCAAGATCACAAGCTACCCGCAGATGGCAGTATGCGCGCTCGCTTCCAGGAAAGCAGGCGGCCGCCCAATCAAGTGGGTCGAAACGCGTTCCGAGCACATGACCTCGAGCGCGCACGGAAACGAACGCACGTTTCGCGACACGCGGGTCGCGCTGGACGAGAACGGTGTGATCACCGCGATCACTTCGCGCCATATCGACGATTGCGGCGCCTATCCCCGCTACGAACCCCTCGGGTGCGTGATCTGGTCCCAGGTATTCCCCGGCGTTTACCGCTTCAAGAATGCGCGAATCGATTTCAGCCAGGCGGTCACAAATAAATGTCCGGTGGGCCCCAATCGCGGCTATTCGCGCATGCAGCATTTGTGGTTTCTGGAGCGCGTCATCGACATCTGCGCTCACGAACTCGGAATCCCCGCTGACGAAATGCGCCTGCGCAACTACATCCGTCCCGAAGAGTTTCCCTACACCACTCCGAATGGATGCGTGTACGACTCTGGCAACTATCCGCGAATGCTGGAAGTCGCGAAAAATCTGATTGGCTGGGATTCCTGGAAAAAGAAACAGGCGGAAGCCCGCAAACAGGGGCGCATGGTCGGGATCGGCATCGGGACCACGCTCGATTCCGGCACCAACAACTTCGGTCAATCCCAAATCGTGAATCCCGGCGCTCCGTTTTCCGGCAACTCCCAGGGCGCGAACTGCAAACTGGATATTTACGGAGAAGTGGTAGTGGCGGTCGGTTCCTGCCCGCAAGGCCAGGGTCATGAAACAACGGCGGCACAAGTCGTCGCAGATGTGCTCAGCATCACTCCCGATCTCGTCACCGTGCGCACAGGCTTTGATACCGAACGCAACGTCCACACGGGATTCTCCGGAACCTATGCCAGCCAGTTCGCGGTCTCGGGGCTTTCCGCCGTCCATGGCGCGGCCCAGAAACTGAAGGCCGAAATGACGCGGCTCGCTGCTCACGTTCTCGAGAGCAAGCCCGAGGATCTTGAGTTCGGCATCGGCGCGCAAGGACCAGAGGTTCGCTCAAAGTCCAATGACAAGTCGATCAACTATTGGGGCCTCGCCAACATCGTCAACGTGAACAGTGCGGTGCTCCCCCCGGAACTGTACGAGGTGACGCTCAATTGCCGCTACATCTGGCGCGCGCCCTTCAAGGTGCCCGACACGAAGAAGAAGTACGGCAACTTGACCATGACCTATGCGTCCCAACTGCACATCGCAGTGGTCGAACTCGATCGCGACACCTTCATTCCAAAGATTCTCGACTACGTGGCCGTCGATGATTGCGGCACCGTCATCAATCCCGGAATCGTCGAGGGCCAGGTGTATGGCGCAACTGCCCACGGGATCGGGGCGGCCCTGCTCGAAAACTGCGTTTATGACGAGCTTGGCAACATGTTGACCAGCACCTTCAGCGACTACATCCCGATCACGGCGATGAATATGCCCAACGTGAAGTACGGCCACATCGAAACGCCCTCGCCGCACAGCTACAGCGGCGCCAAGGGCATGGGCGAAGGTGGCGCCGCTCCGGTTCACACGATTTCAGCCGCGCTGCAAGACGCTTTGTTTGAGAAAGGCGTCTTCATCGACGACTCGTTCAATAACGCGGACAGCCTCTTCCGCGCTCTGCACGGCGAGATTGGTCAGGCGGCGAAACTGGTGAAGGTGGAGCGCCGGGTTGGCTCGAAAGCATGAAGCGAGTCTGCATCATCGGGTGTGGCGCCATTGGAAGTCTTTACGCGGCGCACTTGGCGCGAGTCGCGGAAGTCTGGGTTCTTACGCGGCGAAAGGAACATGCGAATGCCTTGAACCGCGAAGGCCTGCAGGTCTCGGGAACACACAATTTCAAGGCCACGCTTCGGGCCACGAATGATCCTGCAGAACTGCCAGACTTCGATCTGGGCATCGTCGCGACGAAGGCAACGCAAGTGAAGAACTCGATTGTCGGCGTAGGCGCCCACTTTGATCGAGGGGCATTGATTTCCGCCCAAAACGGCATGGGGAGTGAGGAGATTTTAGCGGAGCACACGCGCGGAAACGTGATTCGCGGAACAACATTCATGAGCGGCACGCGGCACACCGATACCCACGTGCAGTACGAACTGAACACCGCGACCTGGCTGGGTCCTTTCGAGCCTCGGAATACGCCGTTCTCTGTTGTGCAGGAGGCAGCCGACTTGCTGGTGCAGAGTGGGCTCAAGGCAGAAGCGCTGAGGGATGCTCGTCCCGCACAGTGGTCGAAGCTGATTTTTAACGCGTCGGTGAACGGCGTCTCCGCCCTGACTGGGCTGCCGCATTCTCCGCATTTCGCGGCGGAAGCGGATTTTTCCGATCTCGGTCACCTGCTGCATGCATTGATCGACGAAGGCAAGAAAGTCGCTTCGGCAGCCGGGATCACTTTGCATGAGGACCCCTGGGCCATGAACAAGATTGGCGCGATGACAAACCATCCTCCCTCCATGCTCTCCGACGTGAGGAATCAGTCACCGACTGAAGTGGATTTTCTGAGCGGGGCGATCGCGCGCGAGGCCGCACGAATGAAAGTGCCGGCCCCGCTGCACACGGCGATTTATCGCCTTATCAAAGGCAAGGAAGCCGGCTGGACTTTCAAGGATGAGAACCAGCCGGTCGCCCACGAGGGCGTGAGTCGTTAAGTTTCGGATGACGTTTTTCGTCGCAGAAGAAAGATTATGGCTTGGCCGGTTGATCAATCGAAGCTGAATCGGGTGCGTGCCTTGATGAAAGATCAAGGCGTGAGCGCGCTTGTCGTCCGCGCCCCCGACAACGTCCTGTATCTCACGAACTACTGGTGCATGAAGGGATACGACGCGGTGGTTTTTCCGCAAGAGGGCGAGCCGACGCTGATTGTGCTCGAGCCGCAACTTGCAGATGCGCAGCGGAATTCGTGGACCACGGATCTCCGGCTCTTCAAGGGGTACGACGCTCGCGACCCTCGTCCGCCCCAATTCCGCTCTCTCGATCTCGCCTTGGAGACGCTGAAGAAGCGCGGTCTCACCGACAAAGTTGCCGTCGAACTCAATATGGGCACGCAAAGCGCCGACCGGATGGTGGGAGAGCCCACCACTCCCACGCAGATATTTTTTGATGCCTTCCGCAAGGTGGCAGGTCAGGTCGTCGACGCCACTCCGTTGCTCAGCGAAGCGCGATCCATCAAGACAAGCCAGGAAATCGAGCGCATGCGCCTGGCCAATGAATTGGCCGCGCTGGCCATGGATTACACGCGCGAGCATATGAAGCCCGGCATGAAGGAAAGTGAAGTCGGCGGCATGTACGAAGGCTTCGTGCATGGTCTGGGAGTTGGCTACAAAGGAAAAGTCGAGATGGCGCGCGCCTTCACCCTGGTTTGGTCGGGGAAAGGCATCGCGACCTTCACCGCTACAGGTGACCGCCCTATCCAGGAAAACGAGCCGACACTCTTCGAAATCTGGGTGTGCGTGGACGGCTACTGGACTGACCTGACGAAGAATGCTTGCCCGGGCGCACTCACTGCGGCATACCAGAAGCTTCTGGATCTTCTGTTACGGGTCTTCAACGAGGCCGCGCAGTTCGCCCGCGATGGAGCGAGTTTCCCGGAGCTGGACCGACTCGTCCGGGCTCGAATTACTGAAGGCGGTTATCCGGGGCAGCCGTCCCATCCCATTTGTCATGGCGTGGGTGCTCGCGCGCACGAACCTCCCTACGCTCACCAGGCCGGGACGGGAACGATCAAGAAAGGAATGGTTCTTGCCATCGAGCCCGGCATTTACTGGCCCGGCGGAGGAGGTCTCCGCCTGGAAGATAACTTCTGGATTACGGACAACGGCAACGAAAAGCTCTGCTCTGATCCGGACGACTTTCGCCTTGCTGCCCGACATTGAGAATTCAGGACTGGAAGGAACATTGGCCACACCCACTAAAGAACGCGCGACGAGCCTTCACCCCGATCTGGTGAAGCAGATCCTTGCTGAAGTGAATCAGGACGAGATCGTCGCCATGGCCCGCGATGTGATCAACATACCCAGTCCTACCGGCGAAGAATTCCAGATGGCGCAGTATATGCAGCACACGCTCCAGCAACTCGGCTTGAACGTGACCTGGCAGGAGGTCGAGGAGGGGCGCGCGAATGTGGTTGGCCGCTGGATCGGCGCCGGCGGTGGCAAGAATCTGATGTTCAACGGCCACATGGACACCTCGAACACCGGGCGCGAAGACTTCCTCACCGGAATGGGTTACAAGCCGAACGCCGTCGTAAAAGACGGATTCCTCTACGGCCTCGGCATCTACAACATGAAAGGAGCCCTGGTCTGCTACACCCATGCAGTCAAAGCGCTGCAACGTGCCGGCGTTCGGCTGAAGGGCGATGTCATCATCGCCGCAGTCGCCGGCGAGATCGAGAAAACGCAGTGGGGTGAGTTCAAGGGCAAGGAATATCGCGGATACGGATTCGGCACCCATTACCTGGTCAACCATGGAATCCTCCCTGACATGTGCATCCTGGGAGAGCCCACGGACATGCACCTCGTCCTTGAGCACTTCGGTTCGATGTGGGTGCGAATCTCGTGCACTGGAATCTATGTGCACACGGCGTTCTGCGAAGGCCGCGAGGAGATGAACTCGATTCGCCGAATGTACGTATTGATGAAACCCATTTTGGAATGGATCGAAAGCTGGGAGAAAAAAGCTGCCTATGGCGGCAAGAAGGCACTCGTGAATCTCGGCGGCATTCGCGGAGGACATGCATGGCGCGCCAGCCGCACTCCGGAAAAAGCTGAGTTGTTTCTCGATGTGCGGGTTCCCCCGACGATCCCCATGAACGAAGCCCGCCGCGACATTCAGGCTCTGTTCCTGCAATTGGAAAAGCAGTATCCGGATTTTGGGCTGGAATTCGAAACCTATGTCTCGGTCCCGGGCGCGCGCATTGATGAAAATCACCCGATGATCCGCGCCATTGAAGCCAATCACGAGCACATCATGGACGCACCTCCCGAACGAGAGGTCGTTACCTGGTGCTCCGATGCCAGCGTGCTCACCCGCTATGGCGTGGAGACCGTGAACTACGGACCTTCGAGCGGCCCGCGCGACAAGGAAGGCGAGAAGGTCAAAATTCAGACTCTGGTCGACATTACCAGGATTTATGCATTGACCGCCGCTGAGCTATGCGGCGTCGCATCGTAGTGGGCCAATTTGCCCCGAGGTCACACTTGCCAAGTCAGAAAGAAATTGAACGGCGCTATAACAGTATCCGCGCACAGATGCAAAAAGCGGAGTTGGACGCGTTGCTGGTATGCGGAAACCAGTACGCCGGCTTCGAGGGCGCGGTCCTTTATATGTCCGGGTTTGAGATCGTTCACCGCTATGTGTATGTCCTGTTCCCGTTAGAGGGTGAACCCACACTGGTCTTCCCGCGGGAGGCGCGCTGGATTGGCGACAAAGCCAAGCCGTGGGTAAAGGATCATGTCTGGCCCGAGGTCCCCGGTCAATGGATCCGTGACATTGCGTTGGAACGCAAATGGATGCGCCTCGGTGTATATGGCATGAATTTCGTGATGGCCGTGCGCGATTATCGAGAACTCTCGAACGGCCCGCTGGAACTCGTACCTTTCGATACGCAGTTCGATATGGCTCGCGCCGTGAAGAGCGAGGAAGAACTCGCCGAAGTCCGGGACGCGATGGACATCATCCTCGACGGCTTCTGGGCGCTGGTCGGTGCATATTCGCCGGGCAAGACCGAAGCGGAGATCATGGCCCCCGCGGTCGAGCGCTTCTTCGCGCGCGGAGCCGGCCCCCGCATGATGAACATCTTGCTATCCGGGAATCACGGCGAAGCGGAGGCGTTCTTCAAGGTGCCGGGACAACGCGTCGTCGAAGCGAATGATTTGCTGCTCTATTCGCTTGAAGTCACTGGTGCCGGAGGATACTGGGTTGAGTTTTCACGTCCCCTGCTGAGGGGAAAGCCGAGCGCGACGACGCAAAAAATGGCGGAAGCCTACCCTGTCGCTTTAGAAGCAGCCCGAAAACTGATGCGGGCTGGAGAACTCGCCAGCAACGTGCATCGCGCGGTTGCTGATACTTTCACGAAACACGGTTTTGCGCTCGGACATCTTTCGGGGCACTCCATCGGCACGACCATGCTGGAATACCCGGCAATCGGCTCAAAGAGCGAGGTCCCGCTCGAAGAAAACATGATTTTTTCTCTTCATCCGCAGGTCGTGGATCGCGATGGCAAAGTTTGCCTGTATACCCAGGACACGTATCGCATCGGCAAGACGGAAGGCGAGTGCCTCGCGAATGTGCCCTGGCGCTTTTTTAACGGGCAGGAAAGATCGGAAGACGCGGAACGCTAGACCTACTCCTCAAAAAGGCTTCTTCGAATGAAGATTTTGATTGTCGGTTGTGGAGCAGTAGGAAGTCTGTTCGCTGCGCACCTGGCAAAAGCCGGCGAGGCCGAAGTATGGGCCTATGACGTCTGGAAAGAGCATACCGACGCGATCCGCACCCATGGCCTGAAGATCTCCGGCGCGGCTGAGTTCACCGCCAAACTCCACGCTACCAGCGATCCGAAAGAGCTTCCGCGTTGCCAGTTTGGAATCGTGGCCACCAAGGCGATTCACACCAAACGCGCGATTGCGCAAGCGGCTCACGCGTTTGATGACTCCTCCGCCGTGTGCTCGGTCCAGAACGGTGTCGGCAACGAAGAGATTCTCGCCGAGCACGTGAAGTACGTGATCCGAGGCACGACTTTTCCGGCCGGCCATCCCGTCGCTCCCGGCCACATCGGTTACGACATTAAGGGCGATACCTGGATTGGTCCGTTCGAGCCAACCAGAACGCCCATGGATCGGGTCGAGGCATTAGCTGGCCTCATGACCCGCTCCGGCATGAACACCATTGCGCTGAAAGACGCTCGCGGAGCCCAGTGGACGAAGCTCGTCTTCAATGCCTCGACCAACCCCGTGGGCGCCTTGACGCTGCTGCATCACGGCGCGGCGACGCGCCTTCCGCCGACTGGCGCATTGTTCAACGATCTGATTGCGGAAGGTGAAGCCGTCGCGAAGGCTCTCGGAATCGATTTGCACGGCGACCCGCGCCAGTTAGTTCAGAAAGGCGCCAATGCTCCCGGAAAGCATCGGGCAAGCATGCTCCAGGATGTCCTCGCCAAACGTCAGACCGAGGTCGATTTCATGAATGGCGCGATCGTGAAGTGGGGTGAGCAGGCGCATGTCCCTACGCCTCTCAATCGCGCCATGTGGGAACTGATCAAAGGTCTGGAACATTCCTGGATGGATCCGGATTAAGTCTCTAACATTTCGCACTCAACAGAGGAGCCGAACCTCCACATCATGACCATTCCCTTCAACATTGGCGTGCTGCAGTTGAGCATGGAACCTGTTCGCGAGACCCTCGCCATGGCAATCGCCTGCGAGCAGGCAGGCTTCGACGCTTTCTGGATCGCAGAAGCCTATCCCTGGTGGCGGAAGCACTCCTTCGAAGCGCGTTCTTCGACCGCGGTCCTGGCCGTGATTGGGGCAGCCACTCGTCGCATTCAACTCGGGTGGGGGATCATCTCTCCCTATACGCGACATCCGGTACAGATCGCGATGGAGGCGCGCGTAATGCAGGATCTTGCCGGCGATCGCTTCATGCTGGGCCTTGGCGCCTCGAAGATTTTCATGAAGGAAATTGGAGAGGGCGAGGGCGAGAAGGTCGGGCCCGCTACCGTCATGCGGGAAAGCATTGAAATTGTGAAGGGCGTGCTGCAGGGGAATGCCTTCCAGTACGAAGGGAAAGTGTTTCAGGCCAGCGTCCCACCCTTGAAATCGGACGTCCACACGCCGCGCGGCGTTCCACCCATTTACGTCGCTGGCACGGGACCTGTTCTCCAGAAAATGTCTGGCTCCGTTGGCGACGGCTTGCTCACGGCCAGCATTACGACTCCAGCGTTTGTTCGATATTCGCGAAAGAACCTGGAGGAAGGCGCGCGCAAAGCAGGCAAGGATCCCGCCAAACTGATACTTGGCTCAGTGATCGTCGGCAGCATCGGTCGTGATTCCAGGAAAGGTAAAGAAGGAGCGCGTGAGCAGGCAGCGATGTACCTTGCCAACAAGGTGCAGAACATCAAGGGATCCGCGGATGTGTTACTCGAGAGCGCAGGCCTGACCTTCGAAGAACTTCAGCCCATCGCCGACGCCATGGAGAAGAGCGGCCGGCAAGCCGCCGCACGTGCGGTTACCGATGAGATCCTGCGCAAAGTGTGCGCAATCGCGGGCACACCAGACGAATGCATCGAACGAATCGAAGAGTACCGGGCCGCAGGCTGTACCCACATCATGCTGGAAATCTGGGGCGACGATCGCACCGGCCAGGCGAAATTGTTTGGAGAGGCCGTGCTGCCGCACTTCCGGAAATAATCAGCGCTTCAAGGCTCCGGCGAACTCGTCGACGATCTGACGAAATTCCTCGTCCGATACCAGCCCTCGCTTCGCGATCGCCCGCTTTTTGACGGCAGACAGGATTGACGCACGCTGTTCCTCCGCGAAAACAATTCCGAGTTCCTTCGCCTTCAGGTCGATGCTGTCGGGACCACTCTTTTTTCCAAGTACGATGCGGCGCTCCGCATTCACCAGGTCCGCGGAATAGGGCTCAATTGCTTCGGGAATATGGAACTGGGTTGCCACGGCGCCGCTCTCGCGCATGAAGAGGTTTTCTCCGACCAGCGGCCTCCAGGCTTCGAGAGTGTAGCCTCCAGCCTTCTGCACAACCTCCGAAACGCGACGAACTTTCGCCAGATCCAGAACCACCGGCACGTCGTAAAGACAGCGAAGCGCCAGCGCAATCTCGCAGATATCCGCGTTCCCAGCGCGCTCTCCCATGCCGTTAATCGTTCCCTGAATCCAGGCAGCGCCGCCTCTTACCGCCGCCACCGCGCACGCCGTCGCCATTCCAAAATCATTGTGCCCGTGAAAGTGCACGGGGACGCTTGCCCCCACCCACTGACGAGTCTGTCGAACGAGAAACTCGACCGCTTCGGGTCCACACGCGCCAATGGTATCGACCACGACGATCTCCGCTGCGCCTGCGTCCAGCACGGTCATGTAGATCTCGCGCAGGAAGTCGAGATCAGTCCGCGTTCCATCGACCGCAAAAAATGCGACGGTGATCGCATTCTGTTTGGCAAACGAGATTGCTTCGGAAACTTTCCGCAGAACATCCTTGCGGTTCAGCCCGTAGGCCTTCAACTTGATGTCGCTGGTAGGGGCCTCGATAACCGAGGCGCGCAGGCCCAGACGAATGAGCTCCTCCACGTCGGCCTTCACCGCGCGCGAGAATCCCCAGAGTTCCGCCTTCAGTCCTGCCCGCTGCATCAGTTGAATCGCTTCGGCATCTTCGGCAGACACGCGCGGAAATCCAGCCTCAATCCGGCTGACTCCCAACTCATCCAAATGGCGGGCAATGTCCAGCTTCTGCTGCGGTGAGAGCACCACGCCGACCGTCTGCTCGCCATCGCGCAGGGTCGTGTCGTAAAAGTGAACCGGAGTACGCGGAAACGCAGCCCGGATATCCGGCCGTGCGTTGAGCTCGCTCACCCAGACTTGCCCCGTCGTTGTCGTCGTCATCGCTGACCTCACTTCAAAGATTCCTGCGTCGCCAGCGCTTCGGGCTTGTGGCCATACGCTTCTTCCCAGGAGATCACCCGGTTGCGCAGGATGCCAATCTTCTCAATCTCGCACTCCATCACGTCTCCCGGCTTCAAATACCATGCCTTCGGATCGCCACTGAAGGCGGCAACTCCTGACACGGTGCCGGTCGAAACAACATCGCCCGCGCTGTACCCCATGGGGGAATAGTGCGACAGAATTTCCGGAATTTTTACCGACATTTTCCCTGAATGAGACCTCTGCCGCGGCTCTCCGTTGACGCGCAATTCCATCGCAAGGTTATG
>OEKN01000436.1_pt7 | contig 27346 bp, 21 predicted proteins | sample 1503361 | NCBI WGS metagenome assembly OEKN01 (sample SAMEA104379592, study PRJEB20068) | metagenome | biome: 1000743; feature: 77; material: 1998 | place: USA | collected 2012 | depth 25 m
ACCGGCGACAACGGACAGTTCAGTTTCTCGAGCGTGCCTCCCGGTCCCTTTAAGATCTCGGTCAATGCGGCGGGTTTTGGTGACCGCGGATTTTCTGGCGAACTCGCGCCCGGGCAGACCTATTTGGTGGCCCCCATCGTGATCTCGATCGCAACCGTGGTCACCGATGTGAAGGTGAACGTCGATCCCGTCGAAGTGGCAACCGAGGAGGTGCATGAAGAGGAGCATCAGAGGGTTCTTGGGATTCTTCCGAATTTCTATGTGACTTACCATGCGGATGCCGCTCCGTTGACCTCCAAGCTGAAGTTTCGTCTGGCGTGGAAATCGAGCACGGACCCCGTCACGATCGGCGGAACGGCGTTTTTGGCCGGCCTGCAGCAGGCCGGCGACCAGTACCCGGAATTTGGGCAGGGCATGGAGGGCTACGGAAAACGGCTGGGAGCGGGCTATGGCGATGTTTTGGTATCCACATTTCTTTCTGGGGCAATTTTCCCCTCTTTGCTCAAGCAAGATCCTCGCTACTACTTCCAGGGCACCGGCAGCACCGGTTCCAGACTTCTTCATGCCATTAGCAACTCGTGGGCCTGCAAGGGCGACAACGGCCGCCGCCAGATCAACTACTCGAACCTTCTGGGAATCTTTGGAGGAGCTGCGGTCGCGTCGTATCTTTATCCAACCAGCAATCGAGCCACGTTTACTTTGTCGAATGGGATGATCCGTTTAGGGGAAAGCTCCTTGGGCGGATTTGTACAGGAATTCGTGGTTCCCAAGCTTTCGAAGCGGGCCAAACGTGCCAAACAGGAAGCAAAGGAACAGGCGCGGTTGGCTGCTGCTTCCGCGGCTAAAAATAGCGCCGCTTCTGCTCCGCGGAAGCCCTAGTCTGGATTGTTGACCGCAGCGGGGATCGCGGGCGCGACTCTGGGCAACGCACAAGCAGTGGGCGAGCTCCATTCACGAACCATCGAGAACAGGATTGCCCCCGCGAACACTGCAAAAATGAAGAGTCGGTTCATGCTGCTTATAGGATGCAGGCGACCTGGCATTCGTTACAGTGCGTAAGGGCGATCGAACGTCCACACTTATCTTACGAAGAGCCACAAAGACAAGCGAAGCTTTACCACGAAGGGCACGAAGGTCGCACGAAGGCTTTCTGCAGGCTTCATATTGGTTTTCGTGTCCTTCGTGTTTTCTGAGTGATCTTTGTGGGGGTTCTTGATTTTTATTCCGGTTACCTCGCGGGTACTTCTACATTTGGCCGAAATCCCATGATGTTGTAGCCGCAGTCCACGTAAATCGTCTCCCCTGTAATGCCGGAGCTGGCGTCGGAGGCTAAGAAGACCCCGGTTGATCCTACTTCGGCGACTTCCACATTGCGGCCCAATGGCGCCGTTTCGCGGTGTGATTTCAGCATATCGCTGAGTCCAGAGATGCCGCGGGCTGCAAGCGTCTTGATGGGACCTGCGGAAATCGCATTCACCCGGATATTCTTCCGTCCAAGCTCGTATGCGAGGTAACGCACGGAGCACTCCAGGGCAGCCTTGGCGACGGCCATCACGTTATAGTGCGGGACTACTTTCTCAGCGCCGAAGTAGGTCATGGTGATGATACTGCCGCCATCGGTCATCAGCGGTGCTGCTGCTCGGGCAACCGCGATCAGTGAGTACACGCTGACGTCATGGGCAATGCGGAATCCTTCGCGGCTGGTGTTCAAGAAGTCGCCTTCCAGCTCGGCGGCGGGCGCGTAGGCAACGCTGTGCACGAGCACCCCCAGCTTGCCGTATTGCTCCTTTAACTGGGCGAACGTGCGATTGATATCTTCGTCCTTGGAGACATCGCACATGAAGCCCTTTGCGCCGGGCAGCGAGTCGATGAGATCCTTGGCCTCCTCGGCGAGGCGTTCATTCTGATAAGTAATCGCGAGTTGCATTCCGGCGGCATGCAAGCCCTGCGCGATGGACCACGCAATCGAACGCTTGTTCGCAACTCCAAAGACAACCGCCGTTCTGCCTTCGAGCTGAAAGGACATGGCATTCTCCTCGGCTGGAGTGAATTGGAAAGGATACCAGAGAGCCTCGAGCAACGAGCTACGAGCTTTGAGAGGCCTGAGCGTTCTGCTGGTTCTGCGCGGTGACAGGCACGTGCACGACCTCGGTTATGGCGGATGTCTCTGACCTGACCGGCCACACCGCACTGATGAACGCCACCAGGTACATGGAACCGATGATCGCGAAGCCGCCTGCGAGACTGACTCGCTGCGCGACAGTTCCGACTGTCAGGCTTAGGGCGATCTGCAGGAATGTACCGACGAAGTAGAATGTGTTCTGCACGCGTCCCATGAAGTGCTTGGGAACCTGCTCCATGAGGCTGGTATTCATGGCAACTCCGCTCACGCCGCGCGCCGATCCCATCAGGCCGTATAGGAAGACGGCAGCGGGCAGGATGCGCGAATAGGGCGAGAGGGTCATGAAGCTGGCCAGCACCGCCATGGAGACGGCGATCGACATGCGCGACCCTAGCCGGGCAATCAGTTTTGGTGCGTAGAGCGCGCTGAGAAATGCGCCCACTCCCCAACCTGCGTTCAACCAGCCATAGCCCACGGCGCCGGCATGAAACACACGATCGCTGAGTGAGGGCGTCACCACAACGCCTGTGAGCATGGCTCCGAGGAAGAGGGCCCAGCCCAGGCCGAGCAGGACCACGCTGGGATGACCGCGCAGAAATTCGATTCCTTGCCAGAGTTCGTGCCAGAAGCGCTTCTCCGCCGTCTCGGCGGCGACGATGTCTGCCCGCAACTCGGCTGGTCGGGGCACGACATGCCGTCCCTTCCGCACACCGAAGTAGCAGAGGAAAGAAACGACGTAGGTGCTGAAATCAATCAACAGCACTCCGCCCAAGCCGATGTGGTTGTAGACGAAGCCGACGACAGCACCCGCCATCAACCAGCCTCCTTGAATGCCGGCTAGGAGGAAAGTATTCGCTTCGATGAACTGCCCCTCGGGCGTGAGTTCCTGAATCAGCGCGGTGATGGTCGGCCAGAACATCCAGAAGCCCGCCGCGACCAGGGTGTTCATCAAGTAGAGCTGCCAGACGTGTACCCTGCCGCGAAAGGCCAGAACGGAAACCGTCAGAATGACCAGAGCGCGGGCGGCGTCCAGCATCATGACCAGGCGGCGCCGGTCTTCGCGGTCGATAATGACTCCGGTGAAAGGAAGCATCAGCATCGCCGGGAGAGTCTGCAGGACCGCTAAAGTGCCAAGCGCCATTTCCGAATGGGTGGCTTGCAGAATGTGCCAGGCGACGGCGGCGGCGTTCATTCCGCTGCCCAGCATCGAGACCACGTTGGCGAGAAGCACAAAACGAAGTGCCCGCTTTTGCAGGATGGCGCGCATGCTATTCACTTTAAATCACGGCGCCCGGAAAGCTGTCAGTGAGCTGTAACAGCGCAGTTACTTATCGGCGACGCCGAGGCAAATCCAGGGATCCCTCCTGCTCTGGCCGTCACCCGTTCCCGAGATTCTGCCCCTTGTTTTCGGGTGCTTTCGGCGCTAGCATGGCGCCCGATTGGGTGAATCCAGGAGTCCTTTTCCGCGAGTGGAGGTCAACTATGCAGCGAACCACGGGAATCCCTGCTCTGCTCGTTGTCGTGCTTGTCTCGTTTTCGTATGCGCAGTCGGGTCAAATTGTGATCGCGGCCGGCACGCCGGAAGATCAGGCGCTGCAGGAGATCAGCAAAGAGACGGACGCACAGAAGAGAGTCACGATGTATGAGGATTTTCTGCAGAAGTTTTCCTCCAATCCGGCTGCGGTGGCTTATGGAAACTGGCAGATTTCGCAGTCCTTTCAAAGTGCCGGAGATTTGCCCAAGGCTCTCGAGTATGGCGACAAAGCGCTGGCGGCCGCGCCGCGTAATCTGGACATCCTGGTTTCGCAGGCAAGCATTGCGCAGCAATTGAAGGATGACGGAAAGATCATCGACTATGCCGAGAAGGGCGGCCAGGCCTACGAGGCGATCGGGAAAGGCACAAAACCGGAAGGCATCAGCGACCAGGATTTCGCGAATCGAGCATCCTCCGACAGAGATGCAGCGAAAGGAGCACACGATTTCCTGGAAGGGGTGGGCTTCAACGCCATTGCCGACGAAAAAGATCCCAAGAAGCGAATGGCCTACATCGAACGCTTCAGCACTGCATTCCCTGATTCCAAATTTCAGGAACAGGTCTCGCAGTATGCGATGTACACGCTTGGCCCGGGACAACTCAATGATCCGGCGCGGCTGGTAGCTTTTGGTGAGAAGAGTCTCGCTGCCAACCCGAACAGCATCCCGGTCATGCTCATGCTGGCCAGTACCTATGTGGAGGATACGAAACCGGCAAGCGTGGCGAAGAGTGTTACCTACTCGGAGAAAGTGATAACGCTGGCCAAGGGGAACGAACCAGACGCGGACCGCGCGCGCAAGTTGTCGGCCGGAGTGGCGCACTCGACGCTGGGGTACGCCTTGATGAAGCAAGACAAAACCGTAAATGCGATTCCGGAATTGAAGTCGGCCTCAGCTCTACTGAAAGGGCAGGACGACGTAGCCTACGCAACTGCTCTGTATCGCCTAGGTTACGCGTACGCGAAGCTGAATCGCACGACGGATGCGCGCGAGACTCTGAACGAAGCGGTAAAGATTCAAGGACCGCTCCAGCAACCGTCCCGCGAGTTGCTGGAGAAAGTAAACACGGCGAGAGCGAAGGGAAAATAGCGTTCGGGCCAGGTTACGGTTTCGTAAGCGCGTCGGAGAGCAAGTGTGCCTTCACCGCAAGCTTGTAAGCCCGTTGCAAGTCCCCTTCCTTGTCGGCCTCCTTGACTTGCTCCATGAACTTGCGAATTTGGCCGACGGTCTCCTGCTCATCCTGGGTTAACTGCCGTCCGGAGAGTTTCTGCAGAGACGCGTCCGTCGAAGCCAGCAGATCGTTGGTGTTCTGCCGCTGGCGCGCCGCTTGCTCCTCGGTGATGCCTGGCGTCAGTTGCGGGTTGGGTTCGGCAGTGCTGCCTCGGTGCACAACTTTTTTCTGCGCCTCTTGCCCGGTCTGCCCCTCCGTCGGAGCTGCGTGCTGGTTCTTGTGGGGTCGCTTTTTTGAAGTTGACTTCTGCTGTGTCGACTTCTGCGGCTTCGTTGGCTCTTTCGGAACAGTGCCGGGAGTGACGGGAGGAGGTTGGGTCTGAATGCTGTCTTGTGGCTTGGCATCGGAATTGGCTGGCTGCGACGTATCGGGCTTCGCCTGATCCGACGAGGGAGCTTGCTGCGAAGGTGAAGTGGGCGCGGCAGGTTGCTGCTCGGAAATCTGACGAGGAATGGCGTCTTCGCTGCGGAGCGCGAACCGTGAGGCGAAGCTGCCCACGCCTCCCCACGCGGGGACGTGCAACAGCGCGCACAGTCCGAGTATGCCGGCCAGATACATACCTATCCTGTGATGCGCCTGGTCAACAGGCTTACCGGCTGATTTTATGCCTTTCCGTGCGACCCACCAAGCCTTCTCTAAACTCTTGCAGAAAACAGGAACAATTCAGGCCATCAATCGGAGACCCTCAGCTAAGTTCTGGTAGCGACCTCGCGTGCCGCGCCCAAACCGGACTCGGCAAGCGGCATGCGCAGGCGGAAGGTCGTCCCTGCACCCTCCCGGGTTTCGAAATCGACCGTTCCATAATGCCACTGCATCACCTGGTAGGTCTGAGCCAGTCCGATGCCGCTTCCGTCGGGCTTCGTGGTGAAGTACAACTCGAAGATTTTCTCCTGGACATCTTTGGGAATGCCCGACCCGGTGTCGCGTATTTCTGTGACGACCATCATGTCGTCGCGCCGAGCGGTGATAGTGAGTTGCCCACCCTCGTTCATGGCCTGAATGCCGTTAATTACGACGTTGAGGATGGCCTGCTTCACGAAATCCAGGTCCACTTTGATGATGAGCGGGTAATTGGGTAAATCGCGCACGATGGCAACGCCGTGCTGCGCCGCGTCGGGCGCAGCCAGCGCGGCCACGTCTTCCAAGAGGCGCCGCAGGTCGACCTCCTCGAGTTTGAGGTCGCGGGGACGAGTGAAATCAACAAGGATCTGCACGACGCGATCCAGGCGATGGATCTCGTTCCCGATAATATCCACATGCCGCTGCGTGCCGGGGTCCATCTGCTGCAACTTGCTCTGCAACAGATGGAGGTGCAGGACGATGGCGTTGATCGGGTTTTTGACCTCGTGGGCGACCCCGCGGGTCAGGCGACCGCTGGCCGAAAGCCGGCGCGACATCTCAATTTCGTCCTCCAGGCGGCGCACTGACTCGGTGTCGCGCATAATCAAAAGCGCGCCGATCTGGGTTGATTTTTCCTGAATGAAATCCAATGAAAGCTGTACCCGGCGGCCGCTGGGGGAATCGACTTCGCGCTGACCGAGAGGACGGCGCCGCTCGAAAGCTTCGAGCAGCAACGCTCCCAGGGGAGAACGGTTCGAGAAAACGTCCTGAGCCGTGTGACCCAGCATTTCGCCGCGCGGACGGCCCAGGAAGCGTTCGACTGATGCGCTGACCAGCACCACGCGAGAGTCGCGGGTGAACAGCATCAGGCCATCCTGTAAATTCGCCATCAACTGGTCGACGTTGTCCTTCAACGCAGAGAAGATTTCCTTGGCATCGCGCATCTGGCGGCCGAGGTTCGCGATCTTCAGAGTGACCAGGCCGTATTCATCGTGATTGCTGTCATCGCTGCTGGCATATTCGGCGGTACCCCGGCTCGCGTCATCGAGGGTACGGGCGATTTCTTCCAGTGGGCCAAGAGCCACGCGGGAAATGGATGCGGAAAGCAGGAGCGATAGAAAAATAGCGCCGACGGAAAAGACCAAGGCGTGCTGGAGCCGCGGGGTCAGTTCACTTTTGAGCAGCACGGTCGATATACCAACTCGCACTGTCCCAAAGGGCGCGCCGTTCAGCTTCAGCGATTGGCGAACGTCGTAGACGGCGGAAGGGCGATAGATCATGCGCAACTGATCGAGAAAACGGGCAGTGCGCAGCGTATCGAAATCAGCACGCGGGGTCAGAAGCTTACCATTCAGATCGGGATTGCTGTGCAGCAGGGCGCGACCATCGAGGTCCATGATCGCTGCGTCGTACACAATATCCACGTTGCCCACGGAAGAGGCCACCAGATCGTTCAGGTTTGTGTCGGTGGTCAGGTAGCCTTCAATCGCCTTGCGAACCGCCTTGAAATTGTCGGTGTCGACTTTCGTGCTGCCCAGATCAAAAACGGCGTTGCTGGCGGAGTAGACGATCTGCCTTGCGAGCAACTGGGCGATGTCGCTCGCATTGTTCAAACGCTGGCGAAGAAACAGGGAGATATAGAGATACGAAAACGCTGACACCATGACGACGACCATGAAGGTGATGGCGAGGACGATTTTCGTTTTACGCCGCATCTGTCAGATTGGACTCAGCGTTTTCAGGCCGCGCGATCGCGTGGGGGAAGTCAATACCAGGAGTTTACTCTTCCTTTTCGGGAATCGCATCGGCAGCAGAGTTGCCGTACTCCTTCAATTTATTGTGCAACGTCTTCAGGCTGATCCCTAGAATCTCGGCGGCGCGGGTCTTGTTGTTGCTGGTCGCCTCCAGCGTCTTCAGGATCAGCATCTTCTCGGCTTCGCCAACCGTGGTTCCCACGCCCAGGCGCACTGCGTCGGGGTCACTCGCGGCCTGCCGCACGGTTAGCTGGCCGAAGCCCGGTGGAAGATGCTTGGTTTCCACCACGGCGCCTTCGCACACGATCACAGCCCGCTCCAACGTGTTCCGCAACTCGCGCACGTTGCCCGGCCAGGAGTAATTCTTGAACTGATTCAGCACCGCCTCGCTCACGGTGGCCACTTTGCGGTCGTGCTTTGCATTCATGTCGGCGAGAAGAGTTTGAACCAGGTCGGCGAGGTCCTCCTTGTGCTCGCGGAGCGAAGGCATATGGATGTTGAATACGTTAAGCCGGTAATAAAGATCATTCCGAAGTTCGCCGCGAGCGACCGCCTCTTCGGGGGTCTTGTTGGTTGCCGCCAGGACGCGGACGTCCACAGACGTCTCAACCTTGCTGCCCAGTCGTCGCAGCTTGTGATCTTCCAAAACACGAAGGAGCTTTGCCTGCGTGCCCACAGGCATCTCGCCGATCTCGTCCAGCAACAAGGTTCCGCCTTCGGCCAGTTCAAAGCAGCCGGTACGGCGTTCGAGGGCGCCAGTGAAAGCTCCTTTTTCATGGCCGAAGATTTCACTCTCAATCAAAGTTTCGGGAATGGCTGCGCAGTTGATGGGCACGAACGGTTTTGAGCGGCGCGGGCTCAGTTCATGGATGGTACGCGCCACCATTTCCTTGCCAGTTCCACTCGCACCGGTAATCAGGACAGAAGCGGTGCTGGGCGACACCATTTCAATGAGACGGAAGATCTCCTGCATCTTTTTCGAAGAACCCACGAGCTGGCCGAGCGATCCACTGTCGCGCAATTTGCGCCGGGTGACTTCGAGTTCGACCTTGGTGCCGAGGAGGGCGGAGGCATTCTGCAGAATGGTGCGGAGGCGATTGGTGTCAATCGGCTTGGTGATGTAGTCGTACGCGCCCATGCGCATTGCCTGTACCGCGCTGTCGATGGTCCCTTGAGCCGTCATGACGATCACGGCCATGGCATGGGTCTGGTCTGCGAGGCGCTCAAGAAGTTCCATGCCGCTCACGCGTGGCATCTTGAGGTCGGTGACGATAATCGAGGGGGTCCACTGGGTAACCTTTTCCCATCCCTCTTGGCCATCCACGGCGGTTTCCACGCGATAGCCCCATGCGGAGACGACTTCAGCCAGACCGGTGCGTTCGTTTTCCTCGTCTTCCACAATCAGGACTTTTTCTTGGCTCATAAAAGTGTTCGATGTCATTATTCCGTTTCTTTAGACACTCTAGCAAGGGAGAGGGCTTTGGAGCGCAGAGTTCTGTCTCACAAGAAAGAATTTCAGTTGCACCGGCGTTTTTCATCGCAGAGAGCGACCGATATATTCAATGTCAAACTGAGACGAGTGTGGCATCCCGCATAAAGAGCGAACAAGGTTGCGATTTCTGGTACAGGCTACGGTAAATATTCCGGTTTGTAAGTTTCACTTTCGGGTAAGGTTGCTGTAGAATCGGCGGTCTTAGTTAGGACACCCTTCTTTGCGCTCGATTGCACATTCAGATCGATTCAACATCGCGCCGAGATTTTGAGAGTTGCTGGTGAAGTTGCGGAGGATTCCATGTCTCATCTCTGTGGTTCACGCAAGAGCCAAGTGCAGCGGCTTGGCGTTTTGTTCCCCTGCGTTCTGATTCTATGGTCGAGCGCTGCCTGGGGACAGCAGCCCGTGCCCAAGTACGACATCTTCGCTGGATATCAATGGCTGAATCCCGGTGGCAACATCCCCGGCGGCCCGGATGGAATGGGCGGCGTTCTTCCCTTCAAATTGCCCAGCATGGGGAAAGGCGGCGGACTGGCGTTCGGATATAACTTTCATCCTAATTTCGCCCTGGAAGGCGATATCGGACTAAATCTCAAGGATCAGTTTGACGTCAGCACCTATTCGGTCGGCCCGAGGTTTACATGGCGCGGGGAAGGCATCAATTTCTTCGCACACACTCTGCTGGGAGACAATCACCTGACCAGTCCGGTGGGCGCTCGCAATGGCATTGGAGCAATTCTCGGCGGCGGCATCGATATTCCGCTTGTGAAGCGCATCAGCCTGCGCCTGATTGAGGCCGATTACCAGTGGGCGCGGCAGAACTATGCGAGCACTGTGCCAACCAACCAGCCAGACTTGCGGCACGCCAGCTTCGAAGGCGCGCGCCTGCGTACCGGCGTTGTCTTCAATTTTGGCGGCGAGCCCGAGGTTCCTCCGAGCGCAACCTGTTCGGTGGATCACGCAGAAGTGATGCAGGGCGAGCCCGTGACGGCGACGGTCCAAACCAGTAATTTCAATCCCAAGCATCCTCTTACCTATAACTGGAGCGCGAACGGCGGGAACGTGAGCGGGAAAGACACCACCGCCACCATCGATACCAAGGGTGTTGCGGGCGGCAACTACACCGTGACCGCGCGCGTGACCGATCCGAAGATGAAGAAGAACGGCGAGGCGACTTGCACTGCGAACTACACGGTGAAGGAACCACCCAAGAATCCGCCGACGATGAGTTGCACGGCAAGCCCGACTTCACTGCAAACCGGCGGCACCTCGACGATCACTTGCACCTGCACTAGTCCTGATGGAGTTCCGGTGAACGTTGCCGGCTGGAGCGCCACTGGCGGCACCGTCTCAGGCAGCGGCAACACCGCCACACTCAACACCGCGGGTGCTTCGCCCGGCCAGATCACGGTAAGTGCGACGTGTACTGATTCGCGCGGCTTGACGGCGAACTCCTCCGCGCAGGTCACGGTGGAGAATCCGCCGCCACCGCCACCGAAGGCGAGTAAGCTGAGCCAGTGCGACTTCCCGAATACAAAGAAACCCTGGCGCGTGGACAATACCTGTAAGGCGATTTTGGACGACGTGGCACTACGTATGCAGCAGGAACCGGACGCGAAGCTCGTCATCGTTGGCAATGCTGACCCGAGCGAGAAGCGGAAGAACCTGGCGGCAGAGCGCGCCGTCGATTCGAAGGCGTATCTCTCGGGTGGTGAGGCCAAGCAGGCCATTGATGCCAGCCGCATCGAAACGCGCACCGGCAATGGCGGAACCAAAACGGCCGAATACTGGGTGGTTCCGGCCGGAGCAACTTTCGACTCAACGGGCACCGAGCCGGTCGACGAAACCAAGGTGAAGGCGATCCCAGATCACCCGGCGGCAGCGGCTAAGAAAAAGCCTGCCAAAAAGGCCCAATAACCGCATCTCTAACTCATTCCAAAGGGCCGGTCGGAACTCCGACCGGCCTATTTTTTGGCTGCCCTTACGTAACTTGAAGGGGGCTGGTTACGCTGTCACTCTCAGACCGCAAGGTATACTGTCGGCGAACAGGGGCAACACACACATGATTTTGAAAGCCATCACGGGTAAGTTGTTGATTGTATTGGCGATCACAATGGCCTGCAGCATGTCGCTCTGGGCGGGTCAATGGGCCGTTTTGGGGCCGGATGGAGGCGACGTACGCAGCCTCGCCTACGATCCCCACAATCCCGATCGCATCTTTCTGGGGACGAGCACCGGAGTTATTTTTGTCTCGAATAACGGGGGGCAGGATTGGTCTCGCTTCGCCCACCTCGGCACGGGCGACGAGTACGTGCTGGACCACATTGCGCTGAACCCGCAAAACCCGAAGGTCATGTATGCCTCGGCATGGAGCGCGCAAAGCCAGCAACTGGGCGACGTGTATCGCTCGACCGATGGCGGAAAAAACTGGCAGGCGCTCGCGCCGATGCACGGCAAATCCATCCGCGCGATGGCGATGTCAGCCTCCAGTCCCAAGATTCTTGTAGCTGGGGCGCTCGATGGAGTCTTTCGCAGCAATGACGGCGGCGACAGTTGGGAGCGCATCTCACCAGCGAATCATGCCGAAATCAAAAACATCGAATCGGTTGCAATCGATCCCAAAGATCCCAACGTGGTCTATGCCGGAACCTGGCATCTGGCCTGGAAGACGGCGGATGGCGGCGCGAACTGGCAGCACATTAACAAAGGCATGATCGATGACTCGGATGTATTCTCGATCATTGTCGACCACAGCAATCCCACGAATGTTTTCGCCAGCGCCTGCTCGGGCATCTACAAGAGTGTGACGGCGGGCGAGCAGTTCTCCAAAATCCAGGGTATTCCGTTCTCCGCGCGCCGCACGCGCGTGCTGCATCAGGACCCGAGCAATCCGAATATCGTCTACGCCGGAACTACCGAGGGTCTCTGGAAGACCATGGATCTCGGCAAGACCTGGAAGCGCGTCAGCAATCCTGAGATCGTCGTGAATGACGTTATGGTCGATCCACGGAATTCGAGCCATGTGCTGCTCGCGACCGATCGCAGCGGCATTCTCGCCTCGAATGACGGCGCCAGCACCTGGGCGGCATCGAATCACGGATACACTCACCGTTATGTGACAGCCATCGTGGCTGATCAGAAAGATCCCAACACCATCTACGTTGGAGTGGTAAATGACCGTGAATTTGGCGGCGTTTTCTACTCTCACGATGCCGGGCAGCACTGGTCGCAGAAGAGTTCCGGTCTCGGCGGCAAGGATGTTTTCACCTTGAAGCAGGCCAGCAACGGCGCTCTGGTGGCAGGTACCAACCACGGAAACTATCTGCTCGAGCATAATGCCGGCCAATGGCATCCGATCAACAATGTCGTTATCGAGAAAACTTCTTTCCGCACGGTGAAGAAGGGGACCAAGAAAGCTCAGGTGGCCAGCAAGACCAGCACGCGCTCAGTGCTGGATGCGCGGGTCAACGAGATCGAAATTGCCGGAGAACGCTGGATTGCCGCCACTTCGAACGGACTCTACTTCAGCAAGGACCAGGGTAAAGTCTGGATGGGCGGCCCGGTCCAAGGCGAAAAAGACTTCCTTTCGGTTCGCAGCAAGGGAAATACAGTTGTAGCCGCGGCGCCAATCAGCGTCTACGTTTCGAGCGATGGCGGCGCGACGTTCACACAACACAGCCTTAGACAGTACGTCAGCAACATCCGTGGCGTGACGGTTACGCCGGACGCACATATCTTCGTGGCATCGCGCGAAGGCGCCTTCGAAAGCACCGACGACGGAGCTACCTGGACACATGTGCTGACAGGATTGCCGGACAAGGACATCACCTCCATCACGTATGACGCAGCCGGCAAGCGTCTGCTCGCCACCAGCATGCAGACTGGGGTTATCTTCGAAAGCACGAACAGCGGCCGCACCTGGCAACGTGGGCCGGATTCCGGCTATCCGCTGCGCCGGGTGAGCGTGATTCGCGGACGGCTCCTAGGAGCAACTCCGTTTGACGGCGTGATTTCGCAGCCTGAGAACGAGTCCGAAAGCGCCGCCGCAGGCTCAGGGGGCGGTTCTAAGTAAGTAATCTCCTGTATGAAAACATACGCCCGAAAGGCTATCCTTCCGGGCGTTTTGTCTTGTCCAGCATTCGCTGGCCAAGAGCGGAAGTTACCCTCTTCGAGCCCAGACTTCCCGCAAAAACTACATAGAGTCTTGCGTCGCGACCGTTTAAGTGTCGTGTTTTCAATTTCCATGAAATGGCATCCGCCTTGCGACTTGTAAGTTCCGCACGCGAGGGAGGATTTCAGTTGATGCAGGCTTCCACAGCCATCCGTCTCGCGCTGCTCGGGCTGGGACTTGCCACCGCTCTCGGATGTGACCATCAAGCGGGCGTCCCAGTCGTGACCTCCGAGGCTCTGCCTTCCCCGGACGAGGCCCACCTGCCCTTCGATCGCGAAGCGCCAAAAGACGGGATCTCCCCAACGAGTTCCGTAATTCCACCCGGCGCACAACTACCAGCCGGGACACCGGTAACGATCCGTCTTCGGGCCCCTCTCTCCAGCGCAACCGCAAACGCGAAAGATAAGTTTGAGGGTGTTTTAGATGAGCCCATCATTGTGAACGAGCGGGTCCTGGCAAAACGCGGCACGGTGGTTACCGGAAAAGTGCTCGAAGCTCGACCGAGAACCCGATCGCAGGGGCCCGGGTACTTGCGTCTGGCACTCTCTACAATTTTGATTGATGGGAAGCCGGTTGCTGTGCGAACTTCCAGCAGTTTTCTGAAGGGGGCGGGCCGAAGGCGTGCCACTTCGCCTGGAAACGAAGGCGCATTCATGGGGACGGCCAATTCTGGCGGCGGCCCACTCTTGGGGAATGCCGTTGCGGTGGGTAATCCCGCGCTGACCCTGCCGCTGACCTCCACCCGCGACATCACGATCGGGCAAGAGCGGACGCTTACCTTTCGCCTTATCGAACCGCTACCGCTGAATCCTTAGATTCGAAAGTATCAGACCTCTGCTGAGGGTGCACGGGCGGGGACGCCCGTCTCTCCACACACGCTCGTGTGCAAACATCACAAACGGCCGTGACCAGCGTCCTAAGCATTCCCAGATTGGACCTCTATAGTTGTCCCAAATAGGGAGTAAACGGGTTCTCACTAGTTGAGTTTCCGCGCTCGACCGCCCCCGAGATCGAAGCGACCCTCCCAGACTTCGCCGACGCAGGTTAAACGGAGCGATGGGACAGCCTCTACCGCGACTGATGGGCTCCAACCGAGGGGATATCGAGATCCTTCGGGACGCTTTTCATGCCAGCGCCGAGGGGATGGCCCTCGTCGAAGACGGTCGCATCTGTTTCGCCAACCGCGCCTTTGCCAAACTGCTCGGGCACGACAGCCGATCTGATCTCGAAGGAAAGCTGCTCGCCAGTCTCCGGCCCAAAACATATCCCTGCGCTATGACGAATGGCTGTGCCGCCGGGGGCAGCAGAGCAGACACTCACCTCTGTCAATTCGTCAGCCGTCGCAGGGATGGCACGATTCTGCGCATCGAGTCCAGTTGCTCGACCTTTCCTATCGGGGACCGCTACTTCACGGTGGTGACGATTCGCGACGTGACCGTGCGCGAGCGTCGCCGCATGGTGCGCGATGAGGACCGCCGCTTTCAAACCATCTTCGACGCGGCTCCGATGGGCATTGTCCAATGCGATATCGAGGGTCGAGTCCTCGAATCGAATCCTGCCGTACAGCGCATGCTGGGATACTCGCGCGAAGAATTGCGCGGCATGCATTTCCGCGAGTTCACGCACTCCGACGACGTGCAGAAGGATCTTGATCTCTTCCAGGAGTTGGTCGACGGAAAACGGGAATCGTACGAATTGGAATTGCGCTACCTGGGCAAGGCGGCGGCTACCGGTTGGGTTCGACTCACAGTTTCTTTGATCCGGGGTGTCGACCGGAAGCCGCAGTTCGCGATTGGCCTGACGGAGGACATCACCGAGCGCAAACGTGCCGAGCAGCGTCTTCGCGAAGCCCAAAAGATGGAAGTCGTTGGCCGCCTGGTGGGTGGCGTGGCGCATGACTTCAACAATCTGCTCACTGGCATCACCCTGTACACCGATCTGCTCATCGCCGGCCTGCCGGGGGACAGCCGCCTGCTGCATCACGCCGAAGAGATCCGGATGGCCGGAGAACAAGGTGCCGCGCTGATTCAGCAATTGCTCGCCATCTCGCGGCAGCAGGTGGTCGAGCCACGCATTCTGTGCCTGAACGAGATCATCGCGAATACTCGCAATCTGCTCTCCCGCCTGCTGGGAGAACAGTTCACGCTCGAGACGCACCTCGACGCCAATCTCGGCCGAGTAAAAATGGACCCGGCGCAAGTGCAGCAGATCCTCTTCAACCTGGTGCTCAACGCGCGCGATGCGATGAACCAGGGCGGAAAGATCCTGGTCGAGACCCGGAATTGTGAGGGATGCCTTTCCGAAACTTCTCCCTCGCCGGATTCGCCTCCGGGAGTAATGCTGATCGTGACCGATTGGGGCTGCGGCATGAGCGCGGAAACCCAGTCCCACCTCTTCGAACCTTTCTTCACGACAAAAGCGAGCGGCCGCGGAACCGGCCTTGGTCTCGCAACTGTGTACAACATCGTAAAAAACAACGGCGGGACCATCCACGTGGAAAGCGAACTCGGCCGCGGAACGCAGTGTATCGTCCGCTTGCCGCGCGTGGCTGAAGTGGAACCAGCGGGGAAAGTCTCGACCTACTCGCCCGATTTTGGCAGCGAGACGATCCTGTTAATGGAAGACAACGTTGCGGTTCGTCAGGCTGCGAAGAGGATTTTGACCGAGTGCGGTTACGAAGTCTTGGAAGCGCGAAGTGGCCCCGAAGCCCTCGACCTCTCTCGGGAATACAAGAAGGCTATACATCTGCTACTCGCCGATATCGTAATGCCTGGAGTAAGCGGTCGCGAAGTGGCGCACCAGTTGTGCCTGGAGCGGCCCGAAATGAAGGTTCTGTACATGACGGGATACGAACCCGAGTCTGCTGAGCCGGCAGACGGCCGCGAGCCGGTTGTGTTTTTCCGGAAGCCTTTCACGGGCGCTGCCCTGCTCGACAAGTTGCGCGAAGTTCTAGAGATCGACCGAAGCAAGATCTTAAAGAAATCCAGGAAGCGAAAGCGAGAATCACCATGACCACAGCTGAAGCCACATTGCCCACCATTGCTCAGATTGAGGGCGCCAACTTTCTGAACCTGCTCATCGTCGACGATGAGCGCGCCATTCGCGACGCCTGCCGGGAGGTGGCGCAGTCGCTCGGATTCAACACCTTCACCGCTGACTCAGCCGAGCACGCCTACCGTCTGCTGGAGTCGCAGGGAATCGATGCCGTGTTGCTCGACCTGCGGTTGCCCGGGGCTGGCGGCCTGGAAGCCTTGAACCAGATCAAGAGCCGGCGTCCTGATGCCGTCATTGTGGTTGTGACGGGATATGGCACCGTCCAATCCGCGGTGCAAGCCATGAAGAACGGCGCATACGACTATGTCACAAAACCTTTCAGCCTCGAGGAATTGAAGCTGCTGTTGGAGCGCGTGGTCAGCCATCTTAAGCTGAAGACCGAGAACCGCGTTTTGCGGGAGAAGATCAAATCGAGGCAGGGTTTCGGAAGCATCGTCGGGACATCTCCGGAGATGGAGAAGCTGTATCGCATCGTCGCCAAGGCTGCCTACAGCACGCACCCGGTCTTGATCCTGGGCGAAAGCGGTACCGGCAAGGAGTTGGTGGCGCGCTCGATTCACTTCTCAGGGCCGTTCCGCGAAAAGCCGTTTATCCCGGTAGATTGCGGCTCGCTTGTGCCAACGCTCATTGAGAGCGAACTCTTCGGCTATGTCAAAGGCGCTTTCACAGGCGCGCAGCACGCCAAGGACGGACTGCTGGCAATTGCCGAGGGCGGCACGGTTTTTCTGGATGAAGTGGGTGAACTTCCAATCGACCTTCAAGCGAAACTGCTGCGCGCCATCCAGGAGAAGGAGATCCGTCCCGTGGGCAGCACCAAGCACATCCCCATCAACGTGCGGATTCTCGCCGCGACCAATCGCGACCTGGAAGAGGGGGTGGCGCAGGGGACGTTTCGACGTGATCTGTATTTTCGCCTGAATGTGTTGAGCCTGCGGATTCCGTCATTGCGTGAGCGGCGTCAGGATATTCCTATTCTGGCCGCACACTTTCTGGAGCGCTTGTCGCGTAATTCGGAACAGGAACGGACGTTGAGCGATGACGCCATGAAGGCCATGCTTGCCTATGACTGGCCGGGCAATGTGCGTGAGCTAGAAAACTGCCTGGAGCGCGCCTGCGCGTTCACGACCGGCCCCATGATTCACCTGGGCGATCTTCCTCGCGAGATCAGCCAACTGGAGGGCTCGACAGTTGCCGGCCCGAGCAATGGCAGCAATAAGATTGTGCCCATGTCGGAGTTGGAACGTCAGACGATCCTGAATACCATCGCGCAATTGAACGGCGACAAGCTGCAGGCTGCACGTTTGCTCGGCATTGGCAAGACGACCCTCTACCGCAAGTTAAAGGAGTACAGTTCGAGGGCGTGAGAGGGAAATCACGAGAATTGCGGGCAGGAAACCTCGGAATCTGGCCTGACTTTCGCTGGGCCGGGGCTCTGGTCGTAGGGAATTCCCAGTTCAGCCTTGGGTATTCCCGTTGTGAAACCATGGACACTGCGCCAGACCCGTAACTTTCTTGTTTTCAACTCGCCAACAAGTGGCGCGAGACTTGCAACACTGAGGGCATGATTCTTCTAGTCACGCCTTCGGAACGCGCTGGAGACTGTGCGCGCGTTCTTCAAGGGGCCACGGGCCATCCAACGCAGGTGGCCAACACTCTTCAATCCGCGATCAGCAATCTTCGAACGCAAGAATACGCCGCTGTGGTCATCGACCAATTTTTATTGGAAACCGATCCGGACGAATGCGATCTGATGCTGGCGCATCTGGCCAGCGCTGTGCCGGTCTGCGTGAATTGCGGGATCAGCGGGGCGGAACGCATCGCGCGAGAAGTGCGCAGCGCCTTAAGCCGCCGCCAACGCGAGGAGCAGGCGGCTCGCCGGTCGGCTGAGCAAGCACTCTGGAGTGAATTGAACGAGAGTGTTACTGCGATACTCTTGTCGTGCGACCTCGCGCTCTCTAGCGCCGAAATGAGCGCGGCGGCAGCGGAAAAGGTTCGTGCGGTCCGCGAGCAAGCGACGCACATTCGATCAGTGCTGGAAGTCTCCCAACAGAAGCGACAGACGGCTATGCAGGCGTAAGAGCGCTCCGGGGAATGTCGGCGTGCGAAGCTCTTGTCTGGCGAAGGTTGTTGGTGCGACTACGGTCGCGAAGGGTCTCCTGCACCGCCTTGGCCCAACCTTCCGGGCCGGGTTTTCTGGCTCGTCGAATGCGAGGCATGGCCTGGACCACTTCCCGCGCGAAGCTGCCATCGGATTTCGGAATGAGAATGGGCTTGTCCACCAGGCGGAACATGGGGAGGTCATTTCCGCTGTCTCCCAGGGCGACCGTAATGATGCGCGTCTGCCATGCAGTCCGGAAAAAACCGATCAGCACACTTAAGGCCAGGCCTTTATCGCAGCCACCAGAGAAGTGCCAAAACCGGCCGCCGTGCTGGACGGAGTAGCCTCGCGCCTGCGCCTTGCGGCAAAAGCTGCGGATCTCGGCGGGAGTGGCATCCCGGAAAAGAAAAGGCTCACCCGTTTCGCGCTGACGAGCCATATGCGCTTCGCGCGGCGTTAGGCCGGTTTGGCGAGCAACTTCTTGATCGCTCATCTGGTGAAACCCGCGTACGGCAATGCCGGTGTCTTGGGCAAGCTTGCGCAGCTCACGAACAAGCTCCTGATAAGGACGGCCAATGATCATGGTGAAGGTTTTGGCCTTCGTGCCAAAGGGCGCGACGTCAGGAAAGTAGCCGGCGGGAATCACGATCGCTCCTCCGTTCTCAACAATAAAGGGGTGGGTATTGCCGATTGCGCGGCGAATGGCCTTAACCTCGGTACGCGTCTTGCTGGTGCAGAAAATCAGCGGGACATTCCGCTTGCGCAGCAGTTCGAGCGCTTGGGAAGCGCCGGTCCACGAATACGAGTTCTGATCGAGCAGGGTACCGTCCAGGTCGGTGAAGACGAGGGTGCGCGTTCGCTTAGAGATGACGAAAGACCTCCTCTTCGGCGACCGAGGTGCGTACCTTGGCTTCGAGCCACTGGCGCGCCATATCCCGAGCGCCGAGCCCGAATGCGAGCGCCAACGCAAAGACGATGCCTGCGAACACAATGGCAAATGCGACCAGCAGCGGCAAGCTTCCGATATGCAGCTGTTCGAGAGCGATCACGATGGCCAGGGTCATCACGAGAACACGGATGCCTCCGGCAATGAGCCGGGCAGCGGGCCACTGGGCATTCACGGCGGCCAGCAGTGCGCTGCGGGAAATCATGCGGCTGACTGCGACCCCCAGGAGAAGCACGAGACCGGCGGCGATCAGGTTCGGAACGTAGTCCACGAAGCGCCGGACCAACTCCACGCTGGCGGGAGTGTCCGCTGCATTTAGCGCGAACAGGACCGTGAACAGCCACACCAGGGCCTGCACAAAGCGTGCTCCCAGATCAGCCGGCGAGCGAAACACTCCGGTGCGGTCAATCATGCTGGAGAACCCGGTGCGTTGCACCAGGCGATCGAACTGGGCCAGTTGCAGCAGGCGGTAGGTCAGCAAGCGTGCCACGAACGCCAGGAAGCCGCCGATGATCAAGGTGACCAGCACCATGATGAGGATCGGCACCACGTGCGCGGATTGATCCGCAAGACGATTGAAGGGGTCGACAAACATCCGATCAAACAGGCTGCGCATGGAGTTTCTCCTTCCCAGCGGCGTCCCATTGTTGAGTCAGGTAGGGCTTTTCGGCCTCGAAAACCTGCCCCAGTTTTTCGATGCGTTCTTCGACCTGGCTGGCGTTACTTTCTGTGACTTCAAGAACAAACGATGCCGTACGGCCCAGATAGAGCGGTACCAGTGACTGCAGCAGGTGATCGCGGTCAATCAGCCGGTACCGATAGGCGGTGGCGGCCTCGTAGATCATTCGGACCCAGAGTTCGTCGGGTAGGTGAAAGCCCTGGCCGTTGCGATGCACGAACGAAGTCAGATCGGCCAGCGTCTTGGGCGAGAGAAACGCACTGTAGATTTCCCGCAGATCGGTGACGCCTTGCTGGGCAGCATGGATCATACGATCCGTATTCACAGTTAAAGGTTCTACGCCCACCTCAAAGGGAAAGCCGAACATGGGAACCGCCTCGTGTGAGCTGACCTTCTTCCAAACACCCTCGTAGATTTCCATCAGGCTGAAGAAAGAGCCGACGACCTGGCGGAACATGCTGGTCAGATCGGCTCCGGGGTCCTTGGCATCGTGAATTTTGGCGCCAAGATAAGCCTGCCCGACCCGGAATCCCTCGGCGATCGCGGTCACGGTCATCCAGATATCGATGCCAAAGCGCGCCACGTCGGTATCCCAGACGTCTTTTTCCAGGTATCGTCGAGCCAAGCTTCCCGAAAATCCGAACTCGCCCCCGATGGGCTGCCGGACGGATTTGCCGTAAAGGGTGCGGGTCATCGGGTAGATGATGCCATTGGTGATGGTGCCGTCGTACTTGTGACGCTGGTAGTAAGGAGCGATGTAGTCGTAGCCGTGTTCGAGGACGGGCCGGGCGAGCAATTCGACCCAGGCGGGCGTAATGCTGCGGAGGTCGGAATCTACGACCACGCATGCCTTCGCGTGCAGGTAGTCTGCGACCGCAAAAATGGCGCGGAAGGCGCTGCCCTTGCCGGGAATGCCGTGGTAGGGAGTGCTAATGCGGTAGCTGGCATGAACGGGGTGCGATACCAGCAGCAGGTCGTCGGCGCCGCCTTCCGCCTGCATGACGACTTCCTGGGTTTTGTCGCGGGATCCGCCGTCGGAGTTCATGATGACCGAGCGTTGCGCGGGGAAGTACTTCGCCAGGCCGACGGAGACGGCGCGGACCACGTGCCCGATAGTGCGCGCGTTGTTGTAGCTGGGGATTCCAACGATGATATCGGCTTCCCCGATGTGATCGAGACGCGACTTCAGTTCAGCTGGAAAAAGTTCGTCCACAATTTGTGCGCGGCTCCTGTTCGCGCGCTAACCATGCGCCGACATGCCAGCAACGCCCACCGAAGCTTCATTGTCCGCATCCACTGCATCGCGGACATCCTCGAGGAAGGCGGGCAGTGCAGCACTTACGCGCATCCAGTTTGGAATTGGAGGCGTACCCAGGGGATCGGAGAAAAACTCCTCTGCCGCCATCTTCAGCGCCTGCGAAAAGGTCTCCACGGCGGTTTCCTCTTCGTGACGATCGAACATCAGCCCGTTGATCATGGCATCGGCGTGGTACTTGCTGATGCTGTTTTCGGCCATGCGCTGGTAACGGACCAGCAAAGTGAGCATCATGCCGGCGTCGAATTTTACGCCTTCGGCGGCGAGAATCCGGAACAGGGATTTGCAGATGTCCATAGCCATCTTCATCAGGCCCTTGGAAGGATCGCCATGCGACAGGTCCTGATGCTTGTGCTCATAGTTTTCCGCAATGTCTACCTGGCAGATCCGCCGGATGGAGCAATTCCGATAGACCTCGGCCAACACGCCAACCTCAAGTCCCCAGTCGGAGGGCAGGCGATTCACGCGCGCGAGATCTGCCTGCATGGCAAACTCCCCGGCTAACGGGTAGCGGAAGCTATCCAGGTAAACCAGGAACGGTAGAAATCCGACCATGGACTGCAGGGCGCGAATGAGGGGAGTCATCAACAGGCGAGTGACGCGCCCGTGCATCTGATGACTCAGGCGCGCGTAGTAGCCTTTGCTGAATTCAAATCCAATATCAGGATGAACCACCGGGTAGCAGAGTCGCGCCAGGATTTCACGGCTGTAATTCACGATGTCGCAATCATGCAAAGCGATCACAGAAGCCTTGCGGCTGGCGAGCACATAGCCGTACGCCATCCAGCATTGGCGGCCTTTGCCATCGGGTCCGATTTGCAGGCGATTGTCGTCCAGCGTTTTGTAGAGACGCTGCATGCGCGGGCCGTCATGCCAAAGTACCCGGACCTCTCCGGGCAGAATGCTCACCCGTTTCTGCACTTCTTCAAATTGTTCGGCCGTGGCCTGGGCCAGAGTTAATACGATTTGCCGAAGGTAGGTAGCTCCACGCAACTCGCTCAGGATCGTATCCATCGCGGGCTTCTCGAACTCCGAGTACAGCGCAGGCAACACGAGTGCGATGGGCTGCTGGCGCGAGAAGTACTCAAGCTGCCGCTCGACGACCTCGAGATTGCCTTGCCCTAACCGGTGGAGTGTGGCAATGACTCCTGTTTGATAGAAATCTGCCATGCCTGTGCTCTCCCTTCGCGAAAACTCCCGTGCGGATTACGGCCGTGCGGTCATCAGGAAACACCGACACGCTGACTCAAAGAACGGTAGTAAACGTTAGAGACGAGAAGTGGCCTAACTGTTGGCTCGTGGCGCGAGCGAACGAGCCAAAAAAGCCCGTTTACGCAAAACCTGCCGCCAGCAAGGACTCTGGGTCGGCAAGTCGATTTCCGTAGCACGCTGCCAAGCTGACAGAGGCGGCGCAGGTTTTCTTAGACCTACCCTAAGCTACCGAGGTTCAGGTGGTCAATACAGAAAATTGACCTTGCACAATGAAGTTTTTTCCGTATCTGAAGCATTTAGATTCAAGTGCTTAGCAAAATTCCACAATCCTATAAAATCAGCCCGCCCCCGCGCCTGCTGTGAAAGGAATTGCAGACCGGTTCCCCCCTGCCCGGAAGAAGAAACTTATGTAACGAAACCAGCGTTCCCGAATAAAATACCCACCATGCAAGGGCGCACTTAAAGGCCCTGTTCAATGGTTTTTAAAGGACCCGGTTAAAGGACCCTGATGCACGTTCTCGTTACCACCGACACCATCTCCGGAGTGTGGCCTTATACGCGTGAACTGGTTAGCGGATTAGTGAGCCGAGGGCTGCGCGTCACCTTGGTCAGCTTTGGCGAAGTCCCGTTGCCCGAGCAGACTTCCTGGATGGACAGCCTTCACGGGCTCGACTACCGTCCCACCGCATTTCGCCTGGAATGGATGCACGAAGGAGAGTTGGACTATGCCGAATCGTCGGCCTACCTGGCCTCCATCGTGCAAGAGATCCAGCCTGACGTTCTGCACCTCAACCAGTTCTGCTATGGAGACTTGCCGGTCGATGTGCCGCGTGTCGTAGTAGCGCATGGGGATCTCATCACCTGGTGGGTGGCCGTACATGGGCACGAGCCGAAGTCTGCCCGCTGGTTGCGGCGTTACCGCGAGGTGGTGGGCCGCGGACTTTCAGGCGCCTCGGCGCTGGTGGCTCCCTCCGCCTACATGCTCGACGCGTTGCACAATTCCTACGTGGCCGCGAAACGCGAGAAGGTCATCTACAACGGTCGTAATCCGATATTTTTCAATCCGTACGTCAGCAAGGAGGACTCGGTGCTTGCGGTGGGACGGCTGCTCGATGCCAGCCGGCAAGTTCATTTGCTGACGCAGCACCAGCATCCACTCTCGGTTTGCATCGTGGGATCCGATCAGCCTGTCAGCGTGCCGCGGATTCCGATTCGGGCCGACGTAAAAGTTTCGACCGATCAGCTTTGTGTCTCGTTGAAGGGGCCTCAGACGGAGGCGCAGTTGCGCAATCTTTATAGTCGCGCCGCCGTCTATGCGGCCACGGCGCGTTACGAGCCGCTTGGAATGGAACCCCTGGAGGCTGCGCTGTCGCGCTGCGCGATTGTCGCGAATGATATTCCCAGCTTCCGCGAGATCTGGGGCGATGATGCGGTGTACTTCCGCACCAATGATGCGGCGAGTCTCGCCGCAGCCATTCGCGAACTCAGCGAGGACCGCGAGAAATGCCGTCTTTATGCCAACCGTGCTTACCAGCGTGCGCGCGACCGCTACAATCACAAGCGCATGATCGACGAGTATCTCCACCTGTACCGTTCCTTGATTGCGGCGGAGTGGGCGGCCGCCTGACGCCGTCACGTGATAGTCTTCTAGAGGATATTTTCGACGAGCCCGCGCATCTTCTCGCGCGGGCATTCATTCTTATGGAGGCGCGTATGGCGCAAGTGAAAATTACGGTTCGACCCAACGGCCCTTATCGAGTGGAGGCGCCGGAAGGAACAATTGAGCTGGTGGACGCGAACGGCACTCCTTACGACCTGACCGGCAAGCCGGCATTTTCGCTCTGCCGCTGCGGCGGAAGCGTGAACAAACCCTTTTGTGACGGAACCCATAGCAAGATTGGATTCCAGGCAGCCGAAGCGGCGGTCAGGGCGGAGAAGAAGGGGTAGGCTGGCTGATAGCTGATGGCCGATAGCTGATCTAGTGGATGGTCTTCGTCTTCCGCGACATGTAGTCCATCAGCAGGTATTGGCCGAGAGTGTAGGGAGTCGTGAAGTAAGCTTTTCCGCGGCACATTTCCGTGACTTTCTGCACAAAGCTGACAAGCCCCGAGTCGGAAGCGAGCATGAAGGTGTTGATCAACACGCCTGCGCGCTTGCACTTCGAGACTTCTTCTAAGGTCTGGCTGACCACCAGCGGATCCAATCCGAACGCGTTCTTGTAGATTCGTCCGTCTTCCATGGTGAGGGCGGAGGGCTTTCCGTCGGTGATCATGACGATCTGCTTCATGTCCTTGCGCTGGCGCTGCAGAATTCTTTGTGCCAGGCGCAGGCCTTCACGCGTATTGGTGTAGTACGGGCCGACTTTCACGCGCGCTAGTTGCGTGAGGGGCACTTCTTCCGCCGAATCATGAAACAGCACCAAGGATAGCGAATCGCCGGGATACTGGGTCCGAATGAGCTGCGACAATGCCATAGCCACTTTCTTGGCGGGCGTGAAACGATCTTCACCGTACAGGATCATCGAATGCGAGCAGTCGAGCATGAGCACGGTGGCGCAGGAAGACTGATATTCGCATTGATGAACATTCAAGTCGGAGTACTCGATGTTCAAGGGCAATTTCAGTCCTTCACGCTGGATGGCGCTGGAGAGAGTTGCGGTGATGTCCAGATTCAGAGTGTCCCCGAACTCGTACAGCTTGGACGCGCCGCTGGCTTCGATACCCGTCGCCATATCACGAGTGTCGTGACGCCCAAAACTGGATTTGCCCAGCGACCCAAGTAGATCGCGGAGAGCCTTATACCCGAGAAAATCGAGGCTCTTGTCGGTGATTTCAAACTTCGCCTGCTGGCCTTCGCCCATCTGCCCACCCACTGATGAGGGCTGGGAAGGGTCCGGCGGATCTTCGATGGAAATAAAATCTTCCTGCTCCATGCGTTCGATGAGCTTTTCGATTAATTCGTCTAGCTTGCCCTCCATCTGCATCTGCTGGAGGCGATCGCGCAATTCTTCATCAAATAGATCGCTATCCATGAGCGCCTGCTCGATCGCGCGCCGCAACGCATCCAGGCTCTGATCGCCCTCAGGCATTTCGTAGAACATGTAATTCTGGAATCCGCTCTGCAGGAGATAGTCCGATAAGGCGCTGAGCAGGTCCTCCATGCTCATTTCGCCTGCGGGGTCAGGAACGTACTTGCTGTAGCGAACGCGTTTCATAGGAATTGGCTTATGGTCGTTGGCTGGTGGCTGATGGCAAAGCGTCCTTGCCCGCGATGCTTGCCTTGCTCCTTTTGGGCGTTCTGATCACTTGTACCAAACGCTATGGTCAACCCAACTGCTATCAGCCACCAGCTATCAGCCACCAGCTAGTTATACGGTCTTCGATTGCGGAACGGTTCCTCCCGTTCGTACGTTCTTTCCGGTTTCTTGATCTGCTTTTCACCGGCCGTGAAGACCCGTTCTTCCGTGCGGCCGATTCGCTTGTGGGCGTACAAGCCCTCGAGCACGAACTCTGCGGCCGACACCTGCGATTCCATGCTGTCCTTCGGGGAAACATCCAGTGCGCTGATTTTTTCCATGAGGCCCTGAATCCCGTTGACCGAGTCGAGCACTTCTTTCGCGCCGGCGCTTTCGGTGACTTTAATCTCTCCGCCCAGATCGAACCATTGCACGATCTGGCGCATGTCGACGCCGCTGAAGTACTCGTCGAAGGTCTTCGCGATGGCCATCCGAATTAGTTCACGGCTCACATGATCGGCGCCTTTCATTTCGCCTTCGTATTCGAGTTCCAGCTTGCCCGTAATCGCCGGCAAGGCGGCGTAGATGTCGCTGATGCGGGGAACAACGGTTTTCTCGCCGTGCCGGATCGCGCGCCGTTCGGCATTCGAGATCACGTTCTCAGTCGCAGAAATCGGCAGCCGTTGGCTGACACCCGAGCGCTTATCGATCTTCTTATCCTCCCGCGCAACAAAGGCCACCCGCTCGATCACCTGCTGTACGTACTTCGGAAGGTGCAAGTTGTAGCCGTCGCGCTGCGTCCATGCTTCCTGCGCAGTAATCGCGATGCCTTCTTCGACCGTGGCGGGATAGTGCGTGCGAACTTCTGAGCCAATGCGGTCTTTCAAGGGCGTGATAATTTTGCCCCGCGCGGTGTAGTCCTCGGGGTTCGCGGTGAAGACGATGGCGACATCGAGCGGCAGCCGCACCGGGTAACCCTTAATCTGAACGTCGCCTTCCTGCATGATGTTGAAGAGGCCGACCTGGATTTTGCCCGCGAGGTCTGGCAATTCATTGACGGCGAAGATGCCGCGATTGGCGCGCGGGAGCAGGCCATAGTGAACGGTGAGTTCACTGCTGAGTTCGTGTCCGCCACGAGCGGCTTTGATGGGATCGATGTCGCCGATTAGGTCGGCAATGGTGACGTCGGGCGTCGCCAACTTTTCGACGTAGCGATTGTCCGGCTGGAGGTAGGAAATCTGGGTTTGATCGCCGTGCTTGGCGATCTCGTCGTGGCAGCGGCGGCAGATGGGCGCGTACGGATTATCGTGAATCTCGCAACCTGCCATGTAGGGCATCTGCGGATCGAGTAATCCGGTAAGGGCGCGCAGAATGCGGCTTTTGGCCTGGCCTCGCAGTCCGAGCAGGATGAAATTGTGCCGCGAAAGGATGGCATTCACAATCTGGGGAACGACCGTGTCGTCGTAGCCAACGATGCCAGGAAATACCGGACCCGTCGCGCGCAGTTTGGTGATCAGGTTATCGCGCAACTCATCTTTGACGCGACGGCTCCGCAGACGTTGTTCGGAAAAAGGACTTTGCCGCAACTCGCCCAGAGTGCGAGGAAGACTCATGACGGGGACCCCCACTACTACTCTGAAGGCGATTATACGCTTGGACGTTGC
>OEKN01000094.1_pt1 | contig 27236 bp, 27 predicted proteins | sample 1503361 | NCBI WGS metagenome assembly OEKN01 (sample SAMEA104379592, study PRJEB20068) | metagenome | biome: 1000743; feature: 77; material: 1998 | place: USA | collected 2012 | depth 25 m
TCGGCAGCCCGTACGGATTTCAGTCGACCGTCACTGCGGGTGTGGTGAGCGCGTTGGGACGATCGCTGCGCTCCTACTCCGGGCGGCTCATCGAGGATGTGATTCAGACCGACGCTTCGCTGAATCCTGGCAACTCGGGTGGTCCGCTGGTCTCCTCGAACGGACGCGTCGTCGGCGTGAATACCGCAACCATTTTGCCGGCGCAGGGAATCTGCTTTGCCATCGGGATCAACACCGCGAAGTTCGTCGCCAGCCGATTGCTGCGGGACGGGCGGATTCGCAGAAGCTACATCGGGGTGTCGGCGCAAACGGCGACAATCCACCGTCGGCTGGTGCGGTACTACGATCTGCCAAAAGAAACTGGCGTGGTCGTACTATCCACGGAGCCTTATAGTCCGGCGCAGCGTGCCGGCTTGCGGGAAGGCGATGTGATCGTTGCGCTCGAGGGCCAGCCGGTCGCAGGAGTAGATGATCTGCATCGGGTGCTGAGCGACGTCGGCGCTGCAGTGAGAACGGATCTGACCGTCCTGCGGGGAACGGATCGTCTGCGAATCGCGATTACGCCGGAAGAGGCGCGGTAGCGTGAGGCGGGCACTGTGCCCGCTTCGCTTTAATTCGCACTGGCCGCTTCCGTATGGGGGCTGATCGATCCACACCGCTCCCAATCCACCGGCTCAACCGCCCCCACCAGGAAAATCCAAGACAAGGTTCCCGCCCACAACACTAGCGATACGATCAGGAAGGGCCAGAAGAAGTGGCCCGTACGGTCGAGCAAAAACCCGGTTACGGCGGGCGCGACTACCCCCGACGTGTTGCCCACGAACAGTTGCAGTCCGGACCATCGGCCTGCTGCTTCGGGGCCGGCCAGGCGCTGCGTGATGGCCAAAACATTGGAGGCGCTGAAGCCAAAGAACACACCGGCCAGCATCAGAAATGCAATCGCCCAGCCGTTGGGAGCCACAACACTGCCAGCAGAGAAGCTCCACATCCCAAGAAGCCGGCCACCATGAATGTTTTTCGAACGAGCGTAGGCGTCGCGCCCACATGAATCCAGCGGTCTGACGACCAACCGCAAAGCGTGGCCGAAAGCGCACCCACGAAGAAGAAGGCTCCTCCAGTTCTGGCCATCGCCAACATGGAGTAATGGCGCTCGCGTACTAAATAGAACGGCAGCCAAGTCACCATGGAATACAGGAAATAGTTCCCGCAGAAGAGACCGATGCAGGTCCCCCAGGCGGAGCCTTGAGGCACAATTTCGCGCATTCCGGGACCGGCATGCTGGTCAGGTCCAACCACTTTCGTAGCCGGCATCCACCGCAGCCAGGGCACCAGCCAGAGCAGGCACACCGATCCCAGCACAATGAAGAACGGGCGCCAGCCGTAATGAGCGACCAGAGTTCCGCCGAATAACAAACCGAAGCTCGGACCCAGTGCCAGCCCGCACGAAATAATCGAGTTGGCAGAGCCACGCCGCCCTTCCTGACAATGCACCGCCAGGATCTTCGAATATCCGGGATACGCCACCGACTCTCCCATGCCAAGAACGACCCGCACCAGCCCAACGAGTGCACCATTCCCGTGACTGCGGTCGCACTCGACCAAAGAAAAAAGCCTGCGGCAAAGATCCACTTCACGTCATAGTGATCGACCAGCCAGCCCGACAGGAGTTGGCAGCCGGAATAAGTCCAGAAAAATGCCGAAAGCAAGAAGCCGAGTTGCGAAGCCGAAATGCCCAACTCGTCCTTGATGAGCGGCGCGGCGATCGAGAGATTGCTCCGGTCGATGTAATTGATGAACACCGAAAAAAAGAGCAACGCGAGGATGCGCGCAAACGCCGGAGTGATGGAAGAAGAATCGGATGTCATGGGCCAGGGCGGGGGCGGCCTATTTTGCTCGAGGCACTCCGAAATTGCAAATACTGAATCTGATTCGGGTGGAATCGTTTTCACCACAGAGACATAGAGGCAGAGAGGCACAGAGAAAGAATTGGTAATTGCTAGATTTGCAATTTGGACAGTCACGCGCAATTTTTGAACTCTCTGTGTCGCTGTGACTCTGTGCTGTGAAGCGTGGTTAGCCGGTTCAGGCGGGCGATCATTGCCAACTCCAGATGCGTATGTTAGCGTCTTGAATTAGAAGGGGATAGAGTTGCAGGCAACAATTCCCGCCGGACTGGATCGAAAGGAAGCAGACCTATACCGGCAGCTTGATCCAGGGCGGCTCCCGAAACACATCGCTATCATCATGGACGGCAACGGACGCTGGGCGCGTCGCCGTCATATGCCGCGCATTGCCGGGCATCGCGCCGGGGTAGCCGCTGTGCGTTCCACGGTGGAGACGGCCGCGCGCATTCATATTCCTGCGCTCACCTTGTACGCCTTCTCGGAAGAAAACTGGAAGAAGCGGCCCAAGAGCGAAGTCGATTTCCTGATGCGCCTGCTGAGCCGCTATCTGAAACTGGAAGTCCCGACGCTCAATAAAAACAACATTCGGTTGGAATACATCGGGCGGCAGCAGGAGTTGCCGGAAGCGGTGCAGGAGCGCATGGAGAGCGCGCGGCTTGCCACCGCGGACAATACTGGCATGGTTCTGACCTTGGCGCTCAACTACAGTGCACGTACGGAACTGGTCGATGCGTTTCGATCCATGCTGCAGGCTGCCGCGCAGAATGGCGGAATCGAGCACCTGCAAGTCAGTGAGGAAGCTGTCTGCCGCCATCTCTACACCCGTCATCTACCCGATCCTGATCTGGTGGTGCGCACCAGCGGAGAAATGCGCTTGAGCAATTTCCTGCTCTGGCAGTTGGCCTATGCGGAGATTTACGTCACGCCGACACTGTGGCCGGATTTTCGCGGGTATCACCTGCTCGAGGGCATTGCCGAATACCAGAAGCGCGAGCGCCGTTACGGCGGGCTGAGCGAAGATCACGCGCACCATGCCTCGAAAGCAGCGCGAGGATGAAATCATTGAGAAATTGGGAAATTGAGTAATTGGGAAATTGCGAGGTGAACCCGAGCCGAAGATGACTCTGAAATTACTCAATTACCAAATTCCCCAGTTACTCAATCGCTTCCTTTCCCAACTACTCTTAGCTTACCCGCAGACCGGACCTTCCCTTGATTAAACGGATCCTGACTGCAGTGGTCCTCATCCCCATTGTTCTGCTGCTTGTACTGCGCGCGCCTGTGCCGGTTGTGGCTGTGGTCACCGGGGCGGTGGCGCTCGTTACGCTGCACGAATTTCTCAAGCTGACGGAAGCGTACGGTGTGCAGCCGTTGCGTAAGCCGACTTATGGTTTCGTGGCGCTCTTCTTCTTGCTGGTCGTCATCAACGTCGGGCAGGAAAAGCCTCTGCTCTCGACAGACTTCTTCGGCATTGCCGCGGCATTCGCGGCGGCGATCGTGACGTTCGTCTTTTTGACGATCTCGATGCGACGGGTCACCCTGGCGACGGGCTACCCGGCAGCGGCCGCCTCGGCGTTCGGATTCGCGTATATCGCATTGCCGCTGGCGATGCTGGCGCAGCTCCGGCAACAGTGGGCGGGCGCGTTCCTCATTCTTTATCTGCTGCTGGTAGTGTGGGCGGGAGATATTTTTGCGTACTTTGTGGGACGATCCGTCGGGCGACACCTGATGGCGCCGCGCATTAGTCCGAAGAAGACATGGGAAGGCGCCGCCGCGTCGATGGCAGCGAGCTTGGCGATTGGTGGCGCACTTCTCTATCACTCAGCGTCTGTGAGTACGGCATTACTGCAATGGGGACTGATCACGAGACGCGATGGGATGTTCGGGCTGGAGCGGCCGGCGCTGCTGCCTGTTCTCGCCCTGACGGCCGTACTGAACGTCGCGGCGCAGTTGGGAGACTTAGTCGAGTCGCTGATCAAGCGCGGTGCAGGAGTAAAGGACTCAGGCGGAATTCTGCCAGGACACGGCGGAATGCTCGATCGTATCGATGCGCTGCTCTTCGCGGCGCCGGTGCTGTGGGCGTGGGCGGCCTGGAGGGTCACGCAGTAGAAGCGAGAACCTAGAATGTGCAGTGACAACCCCCAGCCGCCGCTCAAGCCTCTTCATCCTGAACTGCATCTGATCTCATCTAAGCTGCTGGAATTCGACCACCTCTCGACTGAGGTTCTGCTGCAATCCCTGGCGCGCCCGGTCAGTCGGCCTGCCTGAAAACCAGGCTCGACAGAACTATAATCGATGGACATCATCGAATTCATATTCTTCGTCAGCCCAACATCGATGTCGATGCACTTCCTCGCGACATTATCTTGAAAGAGGAATTCGAATGAAGTGGACCGAACTACATTGGGTAAGCGGGCCATGGGTTGGCAAGTTAGCGGTGGCTGCTCGTCCTCGCGGCGGCGATTGGTTGGAAGATGAACTGGCTTCGTGGCATCAGAAAGGTATCGACGAGGTGGTTTCCTTGCTTACTTCGGATGAAGAAGAGAGCCTTGACCTCAAGAGAGAGGCGAACATGGTCCGGCAACAAGGGATGAAGTTCGTTTCCTTCCCGATCATTGATCGAGAGGTCCCCGGCTCGCAGTCCGAGTTAACGAGCGCGCTTGAAAAGCTCAACTCGGATTTATCCTCCGGCAAGAACGTACTCATTCATTGTCGCCAGGGTGTCGGCCGCACTGGGCTGGTTGCTGCTTGTTTGCTCGTGACCAAGGGCTGGGATCCGGCAAAGGCAGTCGAGCACGTAAGTGTGTCACGCGGTACCGCTGTTCCAGAAACCAAAGAACAGCGGCGTTGGATCGACCATTATGCGGCGGTTCTGGCTGGCACCGAGTAATGACACATACCGCATGCACAGCCACATTATCCCGACCATAAAAACTCTCTGAGTTTATCCTTCTCTGTGCCTCTGTGACTCTGTGGTGAAACTCTCTTTTTCTGCAGCTTGAAACGAAAGTTGCACTGCATGGCACCATTGGGTAGCTAGCGCTCACCTCAGCGGTCCGCGTAAGATAAAGATTCCCCATGCGCAAGATTGCCATCCTGGGTTCGACCGGCTCTATTGGCCGGAGCACTCTCAGCGTGGCCGAATCCTATCCTGACCGTTTCCAGGTTGTCGCCCTCGCTGCCGGTTCCAACATCCAGGCAGCATTCGAACAGGCGATGCGTTGGAAACCACGGGTCGTTTCGGTTGCTCGCGAGGCGGATGCCGACACTCTTCGCAAGAAATTAAAAGCTCAGGGCTGCGGGGACATCGAAGTCGTCCACGGCTCGGCGGGAACCGTGCGCGTTTCCACGCATCCGGATGCGGATTTTGTGGTCAGCGCGATCGTGGGTGTGGCCGGGCTCGAAGCTACCTACGAAGCAGTCAAGGCGGGCAAGACGGTGGGCCTTGCCAACAAGGAATGCCTTGTGGCCGCCGGCGAACTGATCACGGCCGAGGCCCGCAGGCAAGGCAAGCAGTTGCTGCCTATCGATAGCGAACACAATGCCGTGCACCAGTGCATGCGCGGCGGCCGCATGGAAGAAGTTCAAAAAATTTGGCTTACGGCGTCCGGAGGTCCATTTCTAAAGACGCCAAAATCCCAGTTTTCCTCGATTACCGTGCAGCAAGCGTTGAATCATCCTACCTGGAAGATGGGGAAACGGATCACCATCGACTCGGCCACATTAATGAACAAGGGGTTCGAGGTGATCGAGGCATGCCGCCTGTTCCATGTCCCTCCCAGTCAAGTGGAAGTCATTGTGCACCCACAATCTACAATTCATTCCATGGTGGAGTTCATTGATGGCAGCATACTTGCTCAGTTTTCGGTTACCGACATGCGGCTGCCCATCCTGTACGCTTTGACCTATCCCGAGCGGATTCAATCGGATCTGCGTTTTCCGGTCATGGACCTTAGACAGCTGGACTTCTACCCGCCGGATATGCAGAAATTTAGGTGTCTCAAACTGGCCTACGAGGCGGCAGAAGCAGGCGGAGCGAAACCCGTTGCTCTCAACGCGGCCGACGAGATTGCGGTGGCGGCTTTTTTGGAGGGCCAAATTGGATTCGATGAAATTCCCAGGGTCATCGAAGACGTGCTTTCTGCAACAAAAACTGGGAAAATGGAATCTATTCATCAGGTGCTTGAGACAGATCAGGAATCGCGCCGCGCTGCCCGAGAGCGCGTAAAGCGTTATCATCGCGGTAGTTCCCCCATGCCGCACGCGACTTCCGTTACCTGTCCGGGGGAGTAATCAGAACTTATGCAGCACTTTCTAGTTACCGCAGTCACGATGGCCATCGTGCTGGGTGTCATGATCCTGGTTCACGAATGGGGCCACTACGCCGCCGCCAAGTTCTTCAAAGTACGGGTCGAGGTCTTCTCCATCGGCTTCGGCAAACGGCTGTTCGGTTTCCGCAAGGGTGAAACCGATTACCGCATCAGCGCCATCCCGCTGGGCGGCTACGTCAAAATGTCGGGCGAAAACCCGATGGATGAGCACACGGATGATCCGGGCGAGTTCCTGAACCATCCCCGCTGGCAGCGCTTCATCATCGCGATCGCAGGGCCGTTCATGAACGTGGTGCTGGCGGTAGGCCTGTTGACCGTGGTCTACATGGTGCACTACGAGTATCCGGCGTTTGTGGACCAGCCGGGCGTGGTGGCCTACGTAAAGCCGACGTCGGCCGCCGCACAAGCTGGAATTCAGCCCGGCGATCGCATCGTCAAGATTGCCGGCATGGAGAATCCGACTTGGGAACAGATCGGGCTGAAGGTCATGCTCAGCCCCAATGAGTCGCTGCCCGTTACGATCAATCGCGAGGGACAAATTCTCGAGAAGACCATCACGCCGCGGCCGATCACCAGCTCGGAAGTCGGTTCCGCGGGATGGAGTCCGGAACAATCGATTGTGGTGGCTGACGTTGATCCGGGCATGCCTGCAGCGAAGGCCGGCCTGAAAGAGGGCGACGAGATTGTTGCCGTCGACGGCAGGCCTGTGCACGTCATCGACGCGCTCATTGATAACCTGCAGGAGACCAAGGACCGCGTGGTGGATGTCGATGTGCTGCGCGGTAATCAGCGCCTGACCTTCAAACTGCAGCCCGTGCTGGCGGAAACCGAGGACAAGCAAAAGCGCTATCGCGTGGGCTTTGAAAGCACCGCCCGCATGAAGGTGGGCAAGCTTCCGCTGGTATCCGCGTTCCAGCGTTCCCTTGAAGACAACAAGCGCTATTCGTTGGTGCTGCTGGAACTGATCCAGAAGATGGCGCAACGCAAAGTTTCCATGCGGCAGGTGGAAGGGCCCATCGGGATCGGCAGCGCGATCGGACACGCGGTCACAGAAAAAGGGTGGACACCATTATTGGGATTGACCGCGGGCATCAGCCTGAACCTTGGCATCTTCAACCTGCTGCCGATTCCCATTCTTGATGGCGGGGTGATTCTGCTTTTGCTGATCGAAGGCCTGATGCGGCGCGATATCAGCTTGCACATCAAAGAACGGATTTATCAGGCGGCGTTCGTATTCCTGGTATTGTTCGCGGTGACGGTGATCTACAACGACATCGTGAAGCGCTTGCCGCTGGGTAGTTGAAAAAAGTCAAAGGCTTTACCACAAGGGGCACGAAGGGTTTCTTAGCTAGGACCTTCGTGCTACCTTCGTGTCCTTGGTGGTTATTCTGTTTTGGCCTCCGTGATCCCCCGTGTCCCTCCGTGGTTAAAGCTTGTCTGCCCACGCGAAATGCTACCCTCCCACGGACGAGCATCAAAAGCTGCTAAAATAGAGCTTCCCATGGCTCAAATCACACGTAGAAAGACGGTTACGGCTTCCATTGGAGGTGTGCGCGTCGGCGGCGATGCACCAGTCGTGGTGCAGTCGATGACCAATACCGATACCGCCGACATTCCCTCCACCGTGAAGCAGGTGGCGGCACTTGCCCGCGCCGGTTCGGAATTGGTGCGCGTCACGGTTAACAATGAAGACGCGGCGGCGGCGGTTGCGCCCATTGTCGACGAACTCGACAAGCAAGGCATCCGCGTTCCCATCATCGGAGACTTCCATTACAACGGTCATCTTCTGCTGACCAAGTATCCTGAGTGCGCGCGGGCGTTGGCCAAGTACCGCATAAATCCCGGCAACGTAAGTGTGGGCCGCAAGAACGACGACAACTTCCGCACCATGATCGAGGTTGCGGTCAAGAATCAGAAGCCCGTGCGCATCGGGGTGAACTGGGGCTCGCTCGACAGCGCCCTACTCACCAAGATGATGGACGAAAATTCCCTGCTGCCCGAGCCGAAAGACGCCCGCGAAGTCACCATGGAAGCCATGGTGGTCAGCGCGCTGAACTCGGCTGCGCTGGCGGAGAAATACGGCTTGCGGCCGGACCAGATCATTCTGAGCGCGAAAGTCAGCGGCGTGCAGGACTTGATTGACGTCTACCGCTCGCTCGCGTCGCGCTGCAATTACCCGCTGCACCTCGGACTCACCGAGGCGGGCATGGGAGCGAAAGGCATAGTCGCTTCAGCAGCCGCGCTCGGAGTAGTTCTGCAGGAAGGTATCGGCGACACCATCCGCGTCTCGCTGACACCCGCGCCGGGTGGAGATCGCACGGAAGAAGTCCGCGTTGGCCAGCAGATTCTGCAGTCGCTTGGCATCCGCAGCTTCACCCCGCAGGTCACGGCTTGCCCCGGTTGCGGACGCACCACCAGCACCTTCTTCCAGGAAATGGCCGAGCAGATCCAAACCTATCTGCGCGAGCAGATGCCGGTGTGGAAAGACCGCTACACGGGCGTCGAAGAAATGAAAGTCGCCGTGATGGGGTGCGTGGTCAACGGCCCCGGCGAGTCGAAGCATGCCAGTCTCGGTATTTCCCTGCCCGGCACTTTCGAAGAGCCGAAAGCCCCCGTCTATGTAGATGGACGCCTGTTCACCACGCTGAAGGGCGACAAGATCGTGGCCGAGTTCATCGAGATTCTGAACGACTACGTCGAGTCGCACTACGCCGCGAAGGTGGAAGTCGGGGCGAAGTAGCGCCTTCAAAAACCGTTTCACCACGGAGACACAGAGACACAGAGAAATCTTTTCTTTCCGCGTTGATTCGAGGAGATCCCATTACCAATGTCATTTGGCTAATGACGCAGGCCCCGTCATCATCGGATTGTGCAGCTCAATACAAAAGTGGCCGACTCGTTGGTACTGGCAACATTCAACCTGTGCCTAGCCCTGTCAGGATTCGCGCTTCTCAGAAGCTCCCATTCCGCTTGGCTGATTGCTGTCTGTTGGGTCCTGCTACCACCACTGGTCATTGCGACGCTATTCTTCTGGGCGCGTGATTTATCCAGACCAAATATCCGCAAACAAGCACTCGCGGCCTTGTTGATTTCACTTCCTGTCTTTGCTTTGGAGATATGGTTCTTCACTCACCTGAAGCTGTGACGACTGGGTCGAGCTGGGAAGTAACAGTTCTTCCCTCAGTTTTCTCTGGGTCTCTGTGGCTCTGTGGTGAGAAGGCTTTTGAAAGCACTCTAAAACGGAAACAGAATCCCTTTGTCCTTCAGCTTTTCGAACTTCGCTGCCACGAAGCAGTACAGCCGCGCCGGTTTGCGGCCGTCCCGCCGGTACTGCGCTGTGGGCTTCAGAATCCTCAGCAAGGCCAGCTTCCGCCGGAAATTTCTCTTGTCCAGTTTCTTGGCAAGAATGGCTTCGTAGACTTCCTGCAGTTCCGAGAGCGTGAATTTCTCGGGAAGGAGCTGGAAGCCCACGGTCGTGTACTCCAACTTGTTGCGGAGGCGTTCGAGGGCGTAGTCGAGAATTTTGGAGTGGTCGAAGGCGAGCTCGGGCAGGCCGTCGATCGGGAACCAATTGGCGGCGGCCGCGTCGGTGCCGGCCTGGAGCCGCGAATGTTCTGAGGAGATGAGCGCGAAGTAGGCCACCGTCACCACACGTCCGCGAGGATCCCGGCCCGGGTCTCCGAAAGAATAGAGCTGCTCGAGGTAGACATCCGCGACTCCCGTTTCTTCGCGCAGCTCGCGCATCGCGGCCTTCTCCAGGCTTTCATTCTCGAGCACAAAGCCGCCCGGAATCGCGTACTGGCCGGCAAAGGGCTGGAACGCGCGCTTGACCAGCAAGACCTTCAGCTCGCCCGACTGGATAGTGAAAATCACGATGTCGACAGTCAGCTTCATCGCTTCTAGCCTACAACCAATCGCACTCTCTGTTCGGCGGCGCGGATGTGGGCCATGGCGCCCGAGTTGAATTGCAGGAAGTCCGCCTCCATGCCGTCGCTGAAGATCACGCCACCGGAGGGCATGAGGGACTCGAGGACCAACTCTGCGCCTGATTCGATCAGCCCGGCGACAATGCTGGCCTGCGAGTGCTTGCTCAGGAAAGGTTCGCGAACGATGTACAGGAGGCGGCGATCGTCCCATGCAATGCGAATGGACTTTCCCGGCATGCCGCCGCAGAAGGCGGCAATGCCCGCCGCCATGTTAAAAGCCGACGATACCCAGCCCGTCGAGCCCGCGCCGGTCGAAACGAGAACGCCGCTCGAGGAATGGGTCTCCGCTCTCCTGCCGCAAGTGATCCGGTAGAGAGCGGAGACGTGGCTGTGGGCACCGATAAACAGATCGTTGAAGGCGAGCAGGCGTTGTCCATCGTTCAGCTTCGCCTGGGCCAGTGTAATTTCGCGGACTGCGGCCTTGCCCGCAAGCACACTGGCCACAGCCGCGCGCACATTACCGGAAAGAAACGGCAGGAGGATGCCATCAAAGCGCGCCGGTTCGGGATTGACGGCCACGATGGGCTGAGCACCGACATACTTGGCGGTGTTGGCGACAAGTCCATCCTGCCCGAGTGTGACCACCAGATCGTCTGCCTGGAACTGGAAAGTTGGGACGAGCGCGCGGTCCACCAGTTGCTGTGGCATGTCGAACTCGAGGGTGCGCTGCAGAGTTTCGAGTGCCCTGCCATATGCATCGTTCTCGCGTTCGTAGTCGACAAAATCGCCGCCTGCATGCTCGATATAAAACTTCGCCTGGGACCGCGTATTAAAGCGCGCAACCAGATCCTCGAGGCGCGTCTTGCGGGTTACGATCACCAGCTTCTTGAACATGGTCATTTTCCCGCAGTACCGATCAGCGACCGCAGCAGATCGGGTGAGACGTTCAGCTCGCCAATTTTCTGGGCATTGTCGGCCATCTCCTGGAATGCGAGGGCGATCATCGCCTTCGGATCAGCGTTCTTCCCGCCCAGCATCATCAGCGTCTTCCAATCCAGATCGCGCAGCGGCTTCAACGTCTCCGTGAGCGCGTAAGCGCGGCTGTCGGCATCCTTGTGCTCGTTTTCGACCCGACGATCGATGAGTTGCGAGCGCTGCTCCTCGACTGCGATCTCCGCGGCCATTTGCGTTTCGCGAATCTGCCGCTTCTTTTCTTCGACCGCGATCTCGGTATTGAGCTCGCTTTCCTTGATCAGCCGCTCCTGCTCCACGGCGGCGTTGCGGCGGGCGTAGATGGCTTCATCGGCGTGGCGTTGCAGAGCTTCGCGGGCATCGGCCTCAAGCGCCCGGGCCGTTTCGGGCGTGGGCTTGATGGAGAGCAGCGACAGTCCTAGGATCGCGATGCCCGTGGTGGCAATAGCCTCGGACGCACGAAGCTGGGCGAGCACCTCTGCGACGATGGCATCGGAGCTGACCAAGGCTTCGCGAAGGGTGAGCTTCTGGGTGATCGACCGAGTCAGGGTCTGCATGATGTGGACGAGCCGTTCGGGCAACTTGCGGGGATCGTCGGAATGATAGACACGGCGCGTATCGACACTGAAGTCGAGCAGGGCAGCCAACTTCTTCGGGTCGGTGACGCGATAGGTGAGCTGGCCCTGCATGGTCACAGACTGGAAATCGGCCGTGGCCTCCTGAAAGACGAAAGGCACGTCGGCACTGGCCAGCGGAATGGCAACGATGGTGGAAGTCGGCGCGTAGTAGAAGAACGACAGGCCGGCCCCTTCCCGCTTGACCTTGCCTTTCTTGTACTGCAGCAGGTAGGTAGTGGGTGGCACTTTGATGAAGTTCAGCATGAAGCGCCTCCGTTAGTGTCTTACAGACACCAATATAGTGTCTTTTGGACACTTATGTCAAGCGCTAAAACTCCCTCGTTTTCAGAGCATTGCAAGGGGAACTCTCTCGGGATGGATGGCGGGGCCGGGCCACATCTTGCCTGACGCAGCAAACGCGGCGGCTCCAATTTGGGGGCTGGCGGGCGTTCAGATTTGCGGAATTACAAAATTACCCGATCACAAAATTGTTCTCTGTGCCTCTGTGTCTCTGTGGTGAATTTGGTGTTCACGCCAACAGCGACAAATTCGGATCGGCTGCCTCGTGATCCGGATCGGCGAATTTCTTCAGTTCGGGATAGGTGTTGATTAACTCTGGAGGAGCTTTGACGCGCTTACCGGTCAGCATGGATTTCAATTCCAGAGCATTGGCGCCAGCGCGGGCCTCGTAGTGATTGTTGGCAATGACGTACGTCGTCTGCGCTTTCTCAGCTACCGCTTCGATCTTCTCTTTCCAGGCGCCGAGTTCGTTTTCACTGTAGAGGTAATTGTAGCGGTCGTTGCGGTCGTCGCTGTTGAACCACTCTTTGTAGTTACGTCCGTGCAGACGCACGTAGCCCAAGCTCGACGTCACGTGTTCGGTAGGAGCGAGCGAGCGGCCCAGCGTGGGCTGATCGATATTGCAGAAAGCGACGCCGTTGCGGGTGAAGGACGCCAGGGTATCGGGATTGTCCCAGCTGTCATGGCGCACTTCGACCACGCGCGGGTACTCGATGAACTGGCGGAGGAGCCGCTCGAGATACTCGCGGTTGAGGCTCGTGTTTTTGAAGGACACTGGGAACTGGATCAGGAGCGCGCCCAGCTTCCCTTCTGAGGCGAGCGCGTCCAGGCCTTCGCGGGCCTTGGCCTCATCCTCATCGTTCGGCCGGATGGACGCCGCCGAGGTGGGCTCCATGATGGCCAGCGGCGAATGCGTAAAGGAACGATGTAGCTTTGCGGTAAATACAAAATTAGGGTTGAATGCCGTCTTGCGCACCCAGATCTTGGCCAGCTCCGGCCGAATGTGCCCATAGAAGGATGTATTGATCTCGACCACATCGAAGAAGTGCGCCAGGTATTCGAGTGGATGGATTTTCTTACGGAGGACTTCGGGCGGGTAGAAGACATAGTTCCAGTCCTTGTAGGACCAGCCGGCCGTGCCGATGCGGACCTGGGGTGCGGCTTGCATAGGAAACGGCGAAGTGGGCGGGAGAGGCTTGTGTCGAGAGTAGCACAAACCGAGCGCAAGCCGCGGATTGGGCGGGGGAAACGATCTTTTGTGACGGTCATCACAGCGAATCGTGAGCCCCACTACAGTTTGGCGGTGATAGGAAGGCGTATCTCTAGAAGCGAGGATCCGGGGTGCGGATCATGACAGAGAAGAAATTCCGCCAAAAAGTCGTAGCCGAGATCACGCTTGCCCACTTGACCCAGTGTGCCCAGGAACTGGGACGCACTCTGACCACGGAAGAAGCGGTCGCCTTCCTGAATCAGAACGGGCGCGCGTACGAATTGTGGAAGCGCATGATGCAGGCAGGCGAAGAGTACATGAAAAGCGCGCTGCAAACGCGGACGACTGTGCCTATGCCGCGAACAGGCACGGCTCGCGGCCGGATAGCGGTGTAGTCGCTGCTGAGAGGCTAGCAGTCTGGAGGGTGAGCGGCCCTTGGGTTCTACTTGAAGTACATCCACGCGGCAACGGCTATCAAAACAACCGCGAGGATCCAAAGGGAGGAATCACTCATTCCGGTTTTCTTGGCCATGGTGCAATCTTACCCCGGCGGATTGCTTCCGCGAAACAATTCGGACATTCAGAATCTGCTGCGGGAACCAAATTAGTCCCCTTCAAGAGCCTTGAGCCGCCGCGCTTCCAGACGCGGGTCCGATTTAGTAGAAGACTAGACCAACCCAGTAGACGCCGCCCGGATATGTCGCGGTGCGCGCAAAGCAGGCGCCCACGGCAACGGTCTTGAGGTTGCGGTCGCCGATGAGGTGATTCGCGGACGCAGGCAGCACCTCGGGATGTATGTTCGTATAGCTGAGCACGAAGTAGCGCTGCGAAAGCGCGCGCATAGAGCGCGTCCCCAAGCGATCTTCTTCCGCCATGGAGCATACGGCAGCGCGCAATTCAGCATCCGACTGGCGCACAAGCGTAGGCAAGTGCGTGGCCTGCCGGGCCCGGGCCACCGCGCTGACGATGGCGTCTTCCGTCTGTTCGGCGGAAAGCGCGGACACGCTGTGGCCGAAGTCCTCCACCACGTAAAGGTACTCTCCGCTGCGAATGACACCGAAGCCCGCCACGTTATAGCCGGCATTCAGAAGGTTCTCGCGGTGCGGCGGGGAGAGCATCAGGTGATGGTGTGCCTGATCGGCGGTTAAATCGTAGGCCACGTTCTCGCCGGCACGATCCAGGCGCAAGTCGCTGGCCGCCGCGAGTCGGAGGGGGAGGGAGGGCTCGCCGGTGAATTGATGTGAAAGTTGCCCCTGCCTCACCATCTCGGCGGCATGGGCACGGGCCGCCGCTAGCAGGCTTTCGTCAAATTGAAGGGGAGGGGCTCCGTTTTGCGCACGGGCGTGATTGGCAAGATCCAGGAGTCGCTGCTCGGCTTGGGCATCGTAATTCAGGGGGGGCTGGTAATCCGAGGCGACGGAGGAAGTCTTCGCGGCCGCCGGCTTGAGCTTCGCTTGTTCCGGGCCGGCCAGAAACCCTAGAGCGAGCGCGACGGTAATCAGGACCCGCAGCATAGATTGTGCCTACGCGTCAGCCCTGGGAGGGTTTCTGCTCAGCACAAACTTCTGCTTTGCTGGAGCCACTGTAGCCTCTAGAATCGGAGTCAGCTAATTACCAATGTCCCTCGCTCTGTGGACCGGTGTACTACTGGGTGCGCTGTTTGGCAGTGTGCTTGCCTGGCTGGGCCTGCGCTTGCGCTCGGCGGGCGTGGAGGCTCGCTTGTCCATGACAGAGCGGGACTTAGCGGTCAGCCGCGCCGAACTCGCCCACCAGCAGGAAGCCTGCGCTCGCCTGCGCGAACAGGCAGCAGGGCTGGACTCCACGCTGCAGCACGAGCGCGAAGCCTCGGCCGAGAAGCTGGAATTAATCGATCGTGCCAGCACTGAATTGCGGGAAGCCTTCCAGGCGCTGGCCTCCGAAGCCCTGCGCAGCAACAACCAGTCCTTCCTCCAGCTCGCCAAAGCCAGCCTGGAGAAATTTCAGAGCGAGGCCAAGGGCGATCTCGAGTCGCGACAAAAAGCCGTCGAGAACCTGGTCGCGCCCATCAAGGACTCGCTGAACAAAGTCGACAGCCAGATCCAGCAAATGGAGAAAGAGCGCAGCCAAGCCTACGGGACGCTGACCGAGCAGGTGCAGTCGCTGATCGGCACCCAGAAAGCGCTGCAAGCCGAGACCGGCAATCTGGTGAAGGCGTTGCGCACGCCATCCGTTCGAGGACGCTGGGGAGAAATCCAGCTCAAGCGCGTGGTGGAAATCGCGGGCATGCAGTCCTATTGCGATTTCGACGAGCAGGTCACGGTCACAACGGTTGACGGGCGGCTGCGTCCGGATTTGATTGTGAAATTGCCCGGGGGCAAGAACGTGGTGGTCGACGCCAAGACCCCACTGCAGGAGTATCTCGAGGCGGTCGAGGCCACGGATGATGAAGTGCGGCGCGTGAAGTTGTGCGAGCATGCGCGGCAGGTGCGCGATCACATGCGTGCGCTGGCCTCGAAGTCCTATTGGGAACAGTTTGAGTCCACACCGGAATTCGTTGTGATGTTTCTGCCCGGAGAGACTTTTTTCAGCGCGGCTTTGGAACAAGATCCCGGGCTGATTGAGCAGGGTGTGAGCCAGCGCGTGATCGTTGCGTCGCCCACGACGCTGATTGCGTTGCTGAAGGCGGTCGCCTACGGGTGGAACCAGGAAAAGCTGGCGCGCAATGCGCAGCAGATCAGCGCGCTCGGGAAAGAGTTGCACGACCGGCTGCGCAGCATGTCAGTGCACATGGACAACCTGCGCCGGGGGCTGGATCGGGCTGTCGAAGCGTACAACAAGGCTGCCGGATCGATGGAGAGCCGCGTAATGGTAACAGCCCGCAAATTCCCCGAGCTGGGCGCGGCGATCACCGAGGAAATCCCCGAACTTGATCAGATCGAGACCACCACGCGCACCCTCTCGCTGGATTGGGGCGAAGAAGTCACCGAAAAATTGCCCTTCGCCCCGAAAACCGAGCCGGATCCGGAATCCTGACCATTGCCGCAAACAAGCGGCCGTTGAGATCTCTGCGTCCTTCGCTACAACGATTTCAGGTACTCAACCAGATCACTCTTCTCTGCATCGGTCAGATGGAGACTCTTCAGCGTGTCGTAATGATTTACCACGTCGAGCAGCGTTGCGAAGCGGCCATCGTGATAGAAGCCGCCCTTCATATGTGTCCACAAACCCTTCAGAGGGGAGGTACGATAACGGTTATCGGGTGCGCGCGATGCCTGGAAATCGTCGACGCCTACTTCTTCGGGAGTGTGCATATTCCAGCCCGGCTCGGTGAAGAGCGGCGGAACATGGCAGGTCGAGCACTGCGCGCGTCCGCTGAATAAAACTTTTCCGCGACGAGCTGCCGCGTGGTCGTAGGAATCAGCCGGGGGCTGCGGCGCATCCAGGGCTAGTTGATAAAAATGCAGGTCCGCGAGCTTGCGCGTGATCAGATCGTTTTCATTGCGGACATCATCAAAATCATTTCGCGCGGCTACCGGAAAGCGGCTCGCATCCGCCAGGCGCGGATCGTAGAACGTGCCCTTGCCGTGCATCTCGAGATTGGCCACGAACGCGTTCCAGTAGGTCACCGAGCCCCATCCTGTCCAGGTATGAAGATTCACTCCAGCCAGACCAAAAGCCGGCGGAATCAGCGTAGCCGCCGAGCGAGTGCCGTTGAAGGCCTTCCCATCCATGAACAGCTCTGCATCGAATTTTCCCGGACCCCAGCTCTGAAGCACAGCACGAACCGTGCCGTCATCCACGCCCAGAATCTTGGCCGGACTGCTCAAGTCGGGTGCCAGGTTGATGATGGCCCCCACGTTGAGATCGCGATTCGCCCAACCATCAAGTCGATGGCCGATCCCCGGAGCGAGAGTGTTGTCGACGGTCGAATGGCAGAGCGCGCACTGAATGCCCACCGACTTCAGATTGCCCGAGCGGTCAAAGAAACCCGTGACACCCACCACAGCGTTCAGGCGCAGCAACGCCACTGTCACCGCCGGATCGGTGAGGTTGACCTTCCCCTGTTTCAAGGCGGCGATAATCGATGGCGGCAGCGCATCCTGATCGACTTTCAGTCCAACGGCCAACGCCGTAGCTGGACTGACACCCGGCCCCACTCCGCCGAGCTTTTGTCCTTCGATGGCCTTGTGGAGGTGCAGCGTCCCGCCCCAGAATTCCTGATCTCCGAAGGTGTCATAACGAAACGTGTTGCGTCCGCGGTCGATCATGCCGAGAGCATGAAGTTCGGTCACGTGATCAGCGTTTGGTGATTTGTCGGCAGAAGCGGCGGCCTGTTGAACGTCCCGCACCAGAAAAGCGATGGACGCGCCCACCAACAACAAGCAAGAGAGAAGCACAGCCCGAACCCGGCTCATAAGAAATTTCCTCCACACCGTGCACTGAGCCGGAACCCTCGCGGCCGTTACAGGTCCGCTCGCTTGAATGTTGTAAAAAGATTGTCTCCGGAAATTTTGCTTCATTTACGGCGCCGCTGCTGTAACCAAATGTTCGCCGGGCACTCTATGATAGGGCGGGGCTCTTATGACCGAAGGAACACTGCTCTTCCAGCAAGCAACGGCCGAGGCTTGGACCGACGAAGACGTGGTGGCCAGGGTCCTGACTGGCGAAACCGAGCTCTACGAGATCATCATGCGCCGCTACAACCAGCGTCTGTATCGCATCGCGCGAGCGATCCTCCGCAGCAACGACGAAGCCGAGGACGTTGTGCAAGACGCTTACGTGCGCGCCTATGAGCATCTCCACCAGTTCCTGGGCCGGTCCCGCTTTTCCACCTGGCTTACCAAGATTGCGGTTCACGAAGCGCTTTCACGCGCACAAAAACTGAACCGGTCGCAGGAGCTTGAGGCCATGATTCCACAAGAACAGGAAGCGGCTCTTACGGAACCATCCATCAGCCCGGAACAACAAGCCTCCCAGACTGAAATGGAACGTCTCCTCGAAGAAGCCATCCTGACCCTTCCCGAACACTTCCGCACCGTGCTCATGATGCGCGACATCGAGGAGATGAGCACCAGCGAGACCGCCGTCGCCCTCGACTTGAGTGAAGAGAATGTCAAGGTGCGCTTGCATCGCGCCCGCGTCCTGTTGCGCGATGAACTGGTGGCCCGCGCGAGCGCCAGCCGCAGCAGGGTCTTTCCTTTCATGGGAGCGAGCTGCGATCGCGTGGTCCGGACAGTGATGACGCGGATATTGAATCGGCCAGTCGGCAATCCCGAAGCTTTCTAAAGCTCGCCTTCCGCCGTTCCCTGTTCTCGCCGGAATGAAGGTGGAATCGCATTTCACCGTTTCTTGTCAGTCCTTGTAACATCTCGCCATGATCGCCATCTCCGATACCGATCGCGTGTTTGTTCTCACCGGAGCGGGCGTAAGCGCCGAGAGCGGCATTCCGACGTTCCGCGACGCCGGAGGACTCTGGCGCAACTATCGCTTCGAGGAGGTGGCGTCGCCCGAGGCCTGGCGGCGCGACCCGGCGCTGGTGTGGGAGTTCTACTCCATGCGGCGGCGAGTAGCGTCCCAAGCGAAGCCCAATCCGGCACACCTTGCGCTGGCCAGGCTGGAGCACCGCTTGCGCGATCGCCTCTTCCTTTGCACCCAGAACGTGGACGACCTGCACGAACAGGCCGGCTCGCAGCAAGTCATGCACATGCACGGAGAGCTGTTCAAGAGCCGTTGCGACACGTGCCGGCGCCCGCCTTTTCCGGACACGCATGTCTATGAGCCGCCCGCCCAGCTTCCCCGCTGCGAATGCAGTGGCCAGATTCGTCCTCACATTTGTTGGTTCGGGGAAGTACCGTTTCATCTCGATCGGATCTCTCGTGCGTTGCAGGAGGCTACGGTCTTCCTGGCGATTGGGACATCGGGAGTGGTCGAACCGGCGGCGAGCTTTGCGGCTGCGATGGGCAGTCAGGCTCGCACTATCTACGTCGGGCCAGAGCCACCGGCGAACAAATCGTCGTTCTCGGAAACCTACTTCGCCAAGGCAGGAGAAATCCTGCCCACGTTGCTGGAAGGCTGAGCATCGCGGGACCCGAAGGGCCTCCAGCCAGTCGGAGAAAGTTCTTAACCACAAAGGGCACGAAGGGATATCCACGAAGGAACAGGAAGGAAAATCTAAGTCCTTCGTGCGAACTTCGTGTCCTTTGTGGTTGCTTTTGCCAGAAGGTATCAGCAGGAAACCGGAAGCGGGGACCTACAGGATCGCGCTCTTGCGCCCGCGCATCGCGGCCGCGTTCCTGGCGCCCATATCCGGCAACACTTCCCAAACGCCGTCGAACTTCACAAAGTATGGCTCGACCGAAATGCCAGGAAACTTGGCATCGAGCAATTCGGCGGCGCGATGCAACTCCTGGCGATGATGCTCGGCTTCGGCGGCGCGATCTCCGTTGAAATGCGCGAGCCCGCCGTAGGTGGCGCAGTCGGAGTGGCTCATCACCAGCACGCGCTTGGTCTGGTGCAGGCGGATCGACATGCGGACTTGTTCGAGGATGAAGTCCTGCTCGAAATCGTTGCGCGGCGAAGCCAGCGTCTTGGCGCCTCCCGCCACGATGATCATGTCAGGCCGCTCGATTCCTTGCTTGCGGAGAAACTTGCGGACCGCCTGGCTGATGCGGGCGTCGAAACAGCAGAGGACCGCGGCATCGGCGACGTAGGGATCGGCGGGCGAGTCGAAATGGAAGATCTTGCGCATGTCACGTTCATTGTAACGTGTGGAATGTTTGCGTAGCGCGAAGTGTGCGCGAGGGGCGAAATTGCAGCAAAGATCCTAAACGCAGGGAGCGCAGAGAGAGAGAACTAGAGACTTCTGCATACGGACCGCCAGTGCGGAGCCGGGGAGCGGCGGCCAAATATTAGCCGGGGGGGGCGTAAGCCTTTGTCCCAAGCAGTTGTGGAATCCCACCCTTGCGCACAAAACGCGCAAGGATGGGGCACCCGGCCCACCACTCCGTAAGCCACCCATAGTAGGACCATTGATACCTCTGCGGTCGCTTTAATTATGCGAACACAAACCACGCTGCTACGCAGCTCTGCTTATGCTCCCCGCTTTGCCTTCAACTCACCCAGCAACTGCTCGATGCGATCTTCTTTCTCGAGTGCGGCCAGGCGGTCTTCGACGTCGTCGACGGCGATGTCGGCCTTGGCCTGGCTGACCGCTTCCTCGCGCACCACTTTGTGCTTCATGCGATCGAAGGCCGCGGCTTTCGAGCCATCGCCGATGTTGATCTTGGCGTCGCTGGCTTTGCCGACGGCGCGGGCACGGCGATGCTGCGCGATCAGCAGATCCGCCTTGGCTTGCGCTTCCGCGAGCTTCTGATCGAGCTGGCGCAGCGCGATCTTCAGATTCTCGACCTGGGCCTTCTGATCTGTGACCTGCTGCGCGAAGCTGCCGCTCAAGTCGCGATAGCTCTCGACACGCTGTAACGCGGCACGGGCAAGGTCATCCTGTTTCTTGTCGACCGCCAGCTCGGCCTTGCGCATCCATTCCGCCACCTTGTCCTCGTTTTCTTTCTGCTTCTTTTCGAGCAGGTGCTGGTCGGCGATGGCAATGGCCACCTGCGTCTTCACCTGCAGTAGCTGGTTCTGCATGTCGAGGATGACTTGCTTGATCATTTTTTCCGGATCTTCGGCCTTGTCGATCAGGTCGTTCAGATTCGCCCGGACTAATGTGGAAACTCGCTCCAGTAGTGCCATAGAACACCTCGATTTTCAGTTCTCGGTTCTCAGTTCTCAGTGGCTGTCAGCTATCAGCTGTCAGCTTTCAGTTCTTAGTACAGGCTCGTAGCTCGTAGCTCATCGCTCGGAGCTCGTAGCTTTGATCCCGCCATGCTGTCTCGCTTCGCATGCAGGACATTTCTTCTGGGCAAATAGCGCGCCTGCTGCGATTCCGACCAGAATCCCAGCGATCAACCAGACCGTCACGTGCGTGGAAAGCAGCGCCGCAAGGATTCCAACCGCACTTCCGATCACCATGCTCATGCCCAAGGTGCGCGACTTGCTCACTGTTGGTGACATATGCAGTTCCTGATTCCGCCTCGCCCCTCTTCTCCTGGTGCGGCCTCAAAACCGAGTTCGCTCGGCCCGACGGGCGAGGACGCCCGTCGCTCCACAAGTAGCGCCGGCTGCCTGCCCTGAGCGGAGTCGAAGGGTCGCGCCGGCTGTTGCAATCGCATCTCGCCAGCGCTCCGCTGGACCCAGGTTAGGGTCCAAACAACGGACGCGAACCTGGGGCGCCATCGCACCATCGTTTGCGTTGTCACGTAGCGCTCCCCGCTACTTCGTCCCGCCATTGTCCGGCGGCTTCGCCGCCTTGTCGCCGATCTGGCGGACCTTGCCCAGCATGTCGCCGACATTCATGCCGGTCAGTGTTTCGAACAATGCCGGAACCTGCGCGGCCATCTTGGTCAGATCGCCCGTGATCTTGTTGAGCCCGGCAGCGTCGCCGTTTCCGGTCGAGACCACGGTAATCTTGTCGACGTTGGCCAGCGGACTTGCCAGCGCCTTGACCACCTCCGGCAAGCCGGTAAGCAATTTGTCGATGACCGCGGCCTGGTTGTATTCCTGGAAGGCCTCGGCCTTGACGTTCATCGCCTTCGCTTCCGCCTCACCTTTTTTGAAGATGATCTCGGCTTCGGCCTCGCCCTGCTGGCGAATCGAAGAAGCATGACCTTCGGCCTCGGCCATCAACCGCTGCTTTTCGGCCTCGGCGAGGGTCTCGATGCGTTGACGCTCGATTTCGGCCTGCTTCAGCACGGTCGCGATCAATTCCTTCTCGCGGCGCGCGATCTCGGCCTCCTGCACCTTCACCTGGCCTTCTTTCTCGACCTGCTGCACGCGCACGCTCTCGGCGATCACCTGCTGCTGCATGACATTGGCCTGGATGTCATAGGCCTTGTCGGCCTGCGCCTGCTGCTTCTTGGTGACTTCGAGGTACTGCGCTTTCTTCACCTCGAGGTCGCGCTGGGCTTCGGCCTGCTTGGCCTGCGACAGCGTTTCTGCGAGCACGCGCTCCTGATCAGCTTGCGCTTTCGCGACCGCGGCTTCCCGGGTTGCGACCGCGCGCTTGATGGCCGTATCGCGCTCGGCTTCGGCGGTGGCGACATCGGCATCGCGCTTGATGCGCGCAACATCCGGCTTGCCCATGTTCGCGATGTACTCGTTCTTGTCGCGAACTTCTTTGATGGTGAACGAGATCACCTCAAGCCCCATCTTGTTCATGTCATCCGCGCACGTAGCGCGCATGCGGTCGCCGACCATCTCGGGCTGCTTCACGATTTCCTCCACCGTGAGCTGGCCGATGATGCCGCGCAGGTGTCCTTCCATCACCAGCCGGATCAGGCCTTCGCGCTCCTGGTCGGTCTTGGTGAGGAACTGCTCGGCGGCGGTGAGAATCGATTCGCGGTCCGACTTCACTTTGATCTGCGCGACCGCTTCGACCGTCACTGCGACACCCTGCTTGGTGTAGAGATCCTGCTGCGGCGCCACGTCGAACGACATAAGTTCAAGCGAAAGGTCGCGGCAGTTCTCGATCATCGGGAAAATGATCGTGCCGTGTCCCTGGACCACGCGTGTGCCTCGAAATCCGTAGACGATGAGCGCTTCATGTGGGCCGGCCTTGCGATACAGCCGGGCTAACATGCTCATCAGCAGCATCAGGGCCAGAACCCCAAGACCGATGATGACCCACGCTTCTACTGGTAACCCTAACGACGACATATCGCCTCCTTCACAATTCGGACTGAACTGTCAGTTATGAATGCGCATACTGCTTCATGGTGTCCAGGTCGCGCACGGTGCGCGCTGGGTCGTTCGTTCCAAGAAAAACTTCGCCTTCGAGCGTGGTGATGTGCACGACGTTGTTGCACCAGACGTAGGCTCGCGTGTTGCCAAGACCGCGAATGCCGTAGCCACGTAGCGCCATCCACTTTTCCGGACGGTACTTCGCAATTTGCGATTGGGGGATCGAGCGCAAGCGGATGCCGAGCGTGCTGATCTCAAGCCCGGCGGGCGTGAAGCGGTAGTGGAAACCATCCCACGCATGGGCCGCGATCAGCAGAAACAGCACGCCAATCAGACTCATCGCGACCCGCACGCCGGGCACTGGAATTGAAATCGCAATGGCGAACTCGAGCGCTGCCAGAACGAGAAACAGAATCGAGAAGCCCTTCGCGTCGTGAGTTTCTTCTGCGAGGACTGCGCCGTTGGGAAGCGCCTCACCACGCTGGGCGCGCGCGTAAATCAGTACGAACAGCACGATCGCGAACGGCAAAGTGAGCATGAGGGGCGCAACGGTAACGGGATTTCCCGTCAGGTTGTGCTCGATGATGCTGTTATTCACGTAGACCGTGAAGCCGGCCATGAAATAGAAAAATCCCAGCAGCGCGAACCACGACGTATCGGGATCGGCTTTCTGCTTCAGAAGGACCACTGCAATGATGGTGAAGATCAGCAGCACGAAAGCGGTGAAGCCGAGCCCGAAATAGAGCGCAATGTCACGAGGCATCCAGCCGTTCGCCTGACCGCTGGCGTTGAAATGAGTAGCCATCCGCGCGGGGAGTTGGTCCCAGACCTGCGCGTAGCGTAAGGCGATGAGCGGCAGGACCAGCCACATCAGCGCGGTCAGGATGGCGAACAGTTTGCGCTTCATAGTTGCCTCAGGGTCTAAGACCCCGAACCGTTTTTGATGACGGGCGAGACGCCCGTCTCTCCATTGTCCGAGGGTGTCCGTCTCCCTGTTCTTTAGGACGCCGACTTCGTCGATGCTTCTTCCTCGCCCGACAACTCCGTCCACAGCCGCACGTAGGCGATGCCTTTTTCGTATCGCGTGACGACTACCTCCGATCCTTTCTCGATCGCGATTCCCTGCTCGCTGCGGGCGCCGCAGGTTCTGCGCGTGCCGGCCTGCGAGTAGATAATTTCGCCGGTGCCGCCTTCGCGAATCGGAATGGAAGTGCGGCCGAGTACGCCGACCATTTCGTAGTCTGCGGGATCCATGTTCTCCTCCTCGGAGGTCAACACCTTGCTCAGAAACAGGAACACGATGCCTCCGCCGGCCAGGCCGCTGATCAGCGCGATGCCCAGCCCCATCACGAACCACACGCGCGAATAGCGAGTGAGCAGGTAGCCGGTCCCACCGAACCATGCCAGAAACGCCGTGAACGTGACGAAGTTGAACGGCGAAATTGACAGGTCGGTCGCGGCGCGCACCGGTCCGCTGGCCACGGATGCGGGGTGTCCCACAACGGCCGTGGCATGGGCTGCGACGGAATGCCCGCCACCACCTGAAGCGCCAACGGGCGCATGTCCGCCGATCGGAACATGTCCGGCGCCGTGCGGGAGGTGTGGGAGGTGAAAGCGCCAGCGCGTGCCTCCGCCCAGAAACGAGATCACGCTGAAGGCAAAGCCGACCGCAAAACAAACCAGATAGAAGTTCGCCCAGGTCACTGGATCCGCCTCCCTTCCACGGCTCTACGACTGCGATGATTGCGCACGGCGTCGGGATCAAGCGCCTCCAGCAGGCGCTCGGCCAGGCCGGGCGTATCGAGAATTGCCCCCAGCAACAAGAAACAACTGCGCGTGTCCTTGTGACGGGCGCACTTGATGAGCACGTTGCTGACCTCGCGGTCGCCCGCGAAACGTTCCGACCCCTGCAACAGCCAGACGTCGAGCTTCCCTTCCGTGGTGCGCAGATCGCTGGTCAGTTCGGTGTGATAGCCCTCGGGGTCATCCACCAGAAAGCCGGGATGCACCTTGAAGAACTTCGCCAGCAGCGTGCGCGAGGACTGCGTCATGTGACGGCGCGAGCCGCGCTCGATCTGCGACAGGTACGACTGGCTGATGCTCTTGCCCAGTTCGTCCTTGACCGCGCGCACGATCTCCTGCTGGGTCATGGGGCGGCCGAATTCGCGCAGGGAGCCTTCGACCTCGCGCAGGTAACGGATTTTTTCGCCGAGCGTCATATCTCAAATCGCTATTTTTATATTGCAATTTGCAATTAACGTCAAGCTGTCGATATTGCTTGTTTTCAGTAGCTTAGCTTCACGAAATCGCGCAGCTCTCGAAAATCACCCCCGGACACACTTCGCGTGCTCGGCGGATTTATAGTGGCGTTCTGGTGTGGAAAATGGACTCTCGGTCGCTAAGCATCGCGCGTGTCGTGCAAGAGGAGATAAAAATTGTTCCGTATGATCCGGCCTGGCCGAAGCGTTTTCGCCAGGAGAAGGCGCACCTGCTCGCCTGCTTGCCTCGCGATCTAGTGCGGCGTATCGAGCACTTCGGCAGCACGGCTGTGCCGGGTCTGGCTGCGAAGCCAATCGTGGATATGCTGGTCGAAGTGACCGACCTGGGGGAAACTCGCATCCGCATCGCGCCCGTGCTCGAAGCACAGGCCTACGACTATTTCTGGCGCCCAACGCACGGCGACGATGGGCCTCCGTTCTATGCCTGGTTCATCAAGCGTGAGCCCCAGACGCGCACGCGCACCCATCACATCCACATGGTGGAAAAAAGTTTTCAGGAACAGTGGGACCAACTGCTGTTTCGGGATTACCTCATCCAGCATGCGGAGGTGGCGCGCGAATATGAGCGCCTGAAGTTTGAGCTGGCGGCGAACTATGCCAACGATCGTGTCGCCTACACCAACGGGAAGAGCACCTTCATCGCGGACGTGATGCGACGAGTGCAGCGCAGATAGGAAGTGGAGCGTCGAGTTTCCCCGTATGGCGGGCGAGACGCCCGTCTCCATTTTCAATCTCAGAGTTCCAGCACTTCGTAGTGGTCCACTTTCGGGCCTCGATCCAGCAGAAACTTATCATCTTCCGGATAATAGACGGCCTTCTCGTAGTCGGGTCCGGCAAAGGCTTTGATGGCGTCGTAGGAATCCCAGAGCGTAAGCAGGAAGAATTCGCACGTGCCATCGACGATGCGGCGCAGGGTGTGCACGCCGCGATTGCCGGGAGTTTCGGCATATTCTTTCAGGCCCGTCTTCAGGAGATATTGGTAATAACGGTCCTTGTCGGATTCGCGAACGGTGCCGCGCCAGATGCGTGCAATCATGATCGTCTTCGCCTCAGGCTGATTTAGACGCGGACTGCGCCGATCGCGACGCAAAAGAAAAGCGCCCTCGTTGCCGAGGGCGCCTCTGCACGTGCGTAAGACAACGTTACTGTCTGCGTCCGTTGTGCTTCTTGTTGTAGATCTGGTTGGACACACGATTCTGCTGGCGATTGACCTGGGCGCGCTCCTGGGGCGTGAGCCTGCCACCGTTGGCCGCGCGATCGTTGCGGACTTCGCGATTGATGCCGGCTTCCTTCCGCTCGAGGTTGGAGGCTTCCCCCGCGGTCAACTGGCCGCTCTTGATGCCCTGTGCGATGCGGTCCTGCTGATTCTCGGCGCGCTTTCCAACTTCGCTGTTCGGATTCGTGTTCTGCACGGCAGCGTTGTGCTTGTCCTGATAAATCTGCTTCGAGAGCTGGTTCTGCTGCTGATTGAGGACCTTGCGATCGGCGCCGGTCAGCTTGCCGCCATCCTCGCTGCGCATCAGCTTTTCTTCTTTGTTGAGATTCGATTCTTTCTTCTCGAGATTGGCGGTTTCCCCGGCAGTCAACTGGCCGCTGGCTACGCCGTTCGCGATCCGGTCCTGCTGGTTTTCCTTGCGCTGGTTGATGGTGGCAGGCGGATTCGGTGTGCTCGAATTCTGCGCCATCGCGGGCAACATCAGGGCCGCCAGGGCTGCGCTGCACAATACGATGCGGGTATTGATCTTCATGGATATCTCCTCTGTCGCTTTTGAACTGCTGCAGCCCTACGGCCGCTCAGGGAATTGAACACGAACGTGTAGAGATTGTTGCGGTGGTAGAGAAGCGACTCATCATGTTTGAGATGGAGGGTAACGGTTACTTCGCGGTCGTGCTTCGACGGGCGGGGACGCCCGTCGCTCCATT
>OEKN01000015.1_pt1 | contig 26677 bp, 21 predicted proteins | sample 1503361 | NCBI WGS metagenome assembly OEKN01 (sample SAMEA104379592, study PRJEB20068) | metagenome | biome: 1000743; feature: 77; material: 1998 | place: USA | collected 2012 | depth 25 m
CTCTCTAACAATGTCGGCGGTGTCAAGCACGATTTGAGCACACGACCGCATGCACTCAGAGAAGAGCGCCATTTTGTCTCGTAGATGGGTTTGCGCTTTCCACCTGGGCTCGCTGTTAATCGTCAGGGTCAGGAACTCAGTCCGAGCCAGCCATGCTAACGACAGTTGCGAAGCACCCTGAAAAAACAAAATCGGGATTGTTAGAGCGGCTGTATAACCTGCGCTGTTTATTGAGGCAGTGCAGCTCATCCAATCATTGGTCCACGCCTGATCGTCCAATAGAAGACCTAAACTAGAGTTTTGATTTTTTCAGGCCGCCAACCGGCGACCGGGAAATTCGGCGCGTTGCACGTGCGCGACCGGCTTCTCATGCAGGAGAAGCTCTGTGGCCTGGACGCGACCGTCTTTGTGGAACCAACGTTGCACGACGTTGTCGTAGAGGAAATTACCCAGCGCAAGCAAGCTCATGCCCTGATGATGGGCCATCCAGCAACGAGCCATGTTTGGGCGACGGCGTCCGAAACGACGGCGGACGGAAGTATAATCCGCTGCCTCATAGAAACCATACGCGCGCAACCAACCCAGATCTGCCATCCGGTGGAGATTCAAGAGACTCGCCTGTGGATCGATGTTCAGCGCCAGGAACGTGGAATAAGGTGCGATGACCAGAGCCTTGAAGTCCGGCTTACGCAGGGCAAGATGGGGGACTCCGAACGCATAGTACTTGTAATGATTGGAGTCATTCAGCTCGGCGTACGACGATTCCGAGATACCCCACGGCACGCCCAGGCTTTCCGCATAGGCCCGCTGTGACTGCACGACTGCGGCCTGCGAGCGCTCCAGCAGGGTGTTGGGATGAGACCGCATCCAGAGAGAGGGCATAAGGTACTCAAACATGGTACCGGTCCATGACAAGAGCACGGGATGACCTTGATCGAGAGTGTGTGCTCTGCCCAGGAGAAACCAGCTCTCTTGCGGAATGTCTTCTTTGGCGATGGCGACGAGTGAGGCGATTCGGGATTCGGTCGCGAGCAGGTCATAGCAGGCGGGATTGCGTTGCCCGGCATCGAGATCCAATCCGATGGAGAGCAGTTTCCGATGTGGATCCAGAAGCAGGGTAAAATCCATTTCGTCGGCAAATTCGCCGGCCTTCCTTGCGGCACGGCGAAGGTCTTCGATTAAAGCCTTAACGTTTGCCTGCGCACGCGGGAGTGCTTCTGCCAAAGACTCATATAGCGGCTTCGACGACGGCGATGCCTGCTCCATGTCGCGCCGCAGCCGGTGGCCCAGAGCCTCCATAAACTCGGGCAACTGCTCCAGAGCAAGATTGTCCATCAAGCGAAGGTTCAACGCGGGATCGTCGCGAAGCTCCGCAAATACCGGTAAGGCCCAGGGACAGAATGCGCGCAGCACCTGAATAAAAACCTCTACACGCTGCCTTGCCTGTTCGACGAACCATGTGAGTTCGGGATGAGATTGGGCGAGCGTACCTCGCGCCTCGTCCAATGTCGCCAGCGGCAGCCGCGTCAGCGCATCTGGCCAGTAGCCAGTCTTTCGAAGCCGCTCACAAGCAGCGATACGTTTTCGGGAGACTGCGCCGGCATCACACAGAATACGGAGACAATCGAGCAGACCATCCACGAGGGAGGGCTGCACCACAGGCTGTCGTAGACGGTCGAGACATCCCTGTCGAAGAGTCCACAAAGAGGCCAACAGGTTGCCACTATCCACCGAGGAAACGAAAACAGGTGTCAGCGGCTGCAGAGTGCGGGTGTCATACCAATTTACAAAGTGTCCCGCGTGACGACGCAACTTCCGCATGGAGGTAAGCGTCTGGAGTGTTTTGCTCGCGAGTTCAGGAACGGTGAGGTAGCCAAACTCACAAGCAACTTGCCGGGCGTTGAGCAGCAACCCGAGATTGGTCGGGGATAATCGCGCCGCGACATCTGGAGGTTCTTCCTGAATGTTGTCAGGAATGAACCAGTGATGCTCAGCCGTGCTGAACTCCTCGAAGTAGCGCCAAGTGCGGAGAGCGGTTTGCCGTAAGAAAAGCTTATCTTTCGTGGACACCTCGCTGGCTGCAGCGACGGAGGGCTGGTTTAGCCACGAAGCCATCGGTTTACAGCATGCCCACAGGAGCAGAATGGGTATGGCAGAAGGCAGGGCCCCGGGGCGGTCCGCCCACACCAGTACACCAATTCCCAATGCCAACAGCGGCACCCAGTTCAGGTAAGTATCCACCGGCGTTTTTCTGCTCGTGCTTTGGTGCTCGGCCTCGGCGGCGGTTTCCCACTCGAGCAGACCGCGGCGGGTGATCGTGCGCCGCACAAATGCGCGAATGACAGCATCCAGGGAAACCAAGGTCTGGTGGGCAAGGAAGGTAAGCTGCAGAAGCACGTTGGCGACAGACGCGAAGAGCGCGGCCGGAGCTCGGCGCGCTACCGCTGCTTCACGGGTGACGGCGGCGCGGATCAAGGAGAATACGAATTCGCAAAACGACGGAAGCAGGAGGATGCAAAGCGTGGCAAAAGTCCAGGCCGCCGGCGAGCCCCCCAAAAGCCAGCCGTATACGAGAAGCAAGAAGGTGGCAGGCTCGACCAGGCTGCGTCGTAAGTTATCCAGGATTTTCCAGCGGGAGACCAGTGAGATAGGATTCGCGACTCGCGCACCAGACTCGTCCGGCACGCGCGAGAAGAGCCAGTTCGCGATCTGCCAGTCGCCGCGCAGCCAACGGTGCTTTCGGCGGTTGTAAGCGCTGTAATGAGAGGGATAGTCTTCAATGATCTCGACGTCGCTAACCAGACCTGCGCGCGCGTAAGCGCCTTCAATCAGATCGTGACTCAACAAAGCATTGCGCGGGAAGCGGCGTTCGAGCACCTGATGTACCGTCGCGACCTCGTAGATTCCTTTTCCGGTGAACGTCCCCTCGCCATAGAGATCCTGGTAAACATCGGAAACAGCGCGAGTATAGATATCGAGTCCGGTCTCGCCTGCGTACAAAGCAGCCAGACGGGATCGCGATGTGCTTTGAACGCTGACGCCCAGCCGAGGCTGAAGGATGCCATAACCGGAACTCACGATGTTCTTGGCAGGATCAACGATGGCCTGATTGAGAGGATGCGCCATGGCGCCCACCATGCGACGGGCGCTGCCTCTTGGCAGTTCCGTGTCAGCATCCAGAGTAATGACGTAACGCACGTCCGAAAGCACGGCAAGATCGCCCACCTTGACGGGAAAACTGTCGTATTGACCGCGGAGGAGGCGATTGAGATCCATGAGTTTGCCGCGCTTACGCTCCCATCCCATCCAGACCCTCTCGTGCGGGTTGTAGACCCGATGGCGATGTAACAGGAAGAAGGATCCAGATTGTTCGGGAGCGTATTTTTCATTCAAGTCACGAACGAGCTTGGCGCAGAGATCGACGAGCGGGCTGTCTTCCCGGGCCAACTCGCGGGAATCTGGCAAATCCGTGAGCAGGGCAAAGTGAATGTTTGGATCGTGATTGCCGAGGAAGCGCACTTCCAGGTCTTCGGCCAAGGTATGGACCTGGGTTTCATTCAGGAGCAACGTGGGTACGGCGACTAGGGTAACGCAATCGTTCGGAATTCCATCAACGACATCAAGCTTGGGCAGAATCGAGGCAGTCAAGACCGAAGTGACGAAGTAATTCATCAGCTGCACTGCGCTTTGCGAGCAAGGCAGCAACAACACCAGAAATGAGATCAAAAGAAGAACAGGAGAAAACGATGGCGGAGTCAACAGGAGCGCCGTTACAGAAAAAATCAGGAAGGTCAGGAGTTCGATACCGGGGAAAAAGAATTCGTCGGCATGATCGCGCATCCAACCCTGGACCTTGCTTCCGAGCGTGTGCCGGAATCCGATTTTCCGCTGGAGAAGTTTCGCTCCACGGTCGATCAAGTAGAAGCCGACATGAGATTCGCGCAGCGCAACTCGCGGATCGTCGTAGTGCGTCTGTTGCGCCTGCCGGGCGAGGGCAACCGCGGCACGAGCCACTTCGACTTCGTTAGTTTCGGAGGTCGCGGCCATTTTTGCCAGACGTATCCGGTAAAGCTCGCGGCTGTCAAACTCCATGCGCGCATAGGTCCCGGCGGGATCCTCGCGCAGAATGCGATCGAACATGATGAGAGGTTCAAGCAAGGTATTCCACGAGCCGTGGCTGATCGACAACAGGCTGCGGACGATCGCGCCCACTTCCGGGAGATCGGAGGCCGGAGATGCGAGCAAAGTCGGCGCAATGCGAGCGATCCTCTCAAGCAGAATCAGCTTCAGTGCGGGGACCAGCGCCCAGAGCTCGTAAAGATTCAGGGCGGACTCGGTCTGGATCGCTTCGATGAAAGCCAAAAAGCTCGGCTGGGTGAATTCATACGAAACCGCTTCAAGATACGCCTCGGAGATGCGCACGACCCGAGGCACGATTTCCCCGTCGCGCGCCCGGACGTGAGGGAGCTTGCGAGCTTTTGCTGACGCTAAATCCCGAACCTCGGAATGGAGCAGGCGAACGTGATCGGAAAGCCAGCGGTAGTCACCCGAAACCGGGAATTTCGGAGTTGCCGAGGCAGAAGCAAGAATAGGATGCAGCAAATCGCGAACAGCCCTGGAGCGATCGGCGAATACGGAAGACGACGGGATACCGGGTAACCAATGAAGTGTGGCCTTCAGCTCATCGGCCCTTTTCTGAAGCATCTCCGCAGAGGCGTCGGTGGCGCTCTGCGTTGAGGATGGCGGTTCTGGTTCGGCGCGAACGATTTCTAAAGGCACATTCTCAGCCATATGGGTCCCTAGCGATAGCTTGCCGCCTGCAGCTCAAACATTTCGGAGTAAATGCCTCCGAGACGGCACAGTTGTTCGTGATTACCATCTTCTACAACCTTGCCGGCGTCGAGCACGATGATGCGGTCTGCCATGCGGACGGTAGAGAAGCGATGAGAGATGAAGAGGGCCAACTTTCCTGCCGTGAGCTCCGCAAACCGCCGAAATACTTCGTATTCACTGCGGGCGTCGAGGGCGGCGGTGGGCTCGTCCAGGATCAAAACCTGGGCGTCACGGAGATAGGCTCGTGCGAGCGCCACTTTTTGCCATTCCCCACCGGAGAGGTCGACGCCTCCATCAAAGCGGCGACCGAGCATCTGATCGTACTCGGCGGGAAGCCGGCGAATGACTTCATCCGCCATGGCCTTCTCTGCCGCAGTTTTCAGGAGCGTCGAATCATCGGCGGCATCAATCTTCCCGACCGCAATGTTCTCGCGCGCCGTCATCTCGTACCGCATAAAATCCTGGAAAATGACGCCGATCTCGCGGTAAAGATCCTCGAGGTCGTATTCCCGGAGATCCACGCCATCGAGCAAAACCTGCCCTTCCACTGGATCGTACAAGCGCGTCATCAGCTTGACAATCGTGGTTTTACCTTGGCCGTTTTCCCCTATCAGGGCAACCCGCTCGGCGGGACGCAACTCGAGATTCAGGTTTTCAAGTACGAGGCGAGAGCCCCCGGGATAGCGGAAAGACACATTGCGGAACTCGAAGCCGCGCCGGATCGGCCTGGGCGCGGGCAAGGCATTGGGCTTGGAACGGATGGTTGGTTCCATCTCAAAGAATGCCAGCAGATCGGTGAGAAACAGAGCCTGATCGGCAATGCTGGAGAGCGTGGAAAAGATCTGCTGGATGTTACTGCTGGCCTGCAGGATCGCTCCAGAAAGAAATGTCAGGCTGCCAATGGTCAATTGTCCGATAACGGTTCGCCAGACGACCAGCACGTAGGCGGCGTAGTAGCCAGCCGTTCCGATCACCGACAGGCCGGCACCGGCAATCAAGCGACGGCGAGCCAGCGCGACGTTTTCATCATAGATCTGATCCGACAATCGCGTGAACCGGTCAATCAGGAACTTCCGCAATCCAAAAAGCTTGAGTTCCTTTGCGGCCTCGCGGCTTCCACCCAGAACTCTCAGGTAGTCGAGTTGCCGACGCACTGGAGTCTGGCGAAAGTTCTTGGCGTAGCCCAGGAGAGCGAAGTGGCTTTCGCCTAGAAACGCGGGAATGACACCCACGATCAGAAGAAGCAACAACCAGGGAGAAAAGAGAAGGATGGAGACAGAGAGCGAAATCGTGGTGATGACTTGTTGAACCAGCCGGCCGATGGACTGAATCATGCCCAACCGGTCGGTTGCCTGGACACGCGCTCTTTCAAGTCGGTCGTAGAAAACGGGATCTTCGTATGCAATGAGATCGAGTTGCGAGGCGTGTTTCATGACTTCGATGCTCACGTGACGGGTGTACTTGTCGGCGAGAAGCGAATCGAAGTAATCCGTGAGGCGTGCCAGAATCCCCGAAAAAACAGCCAAGCCAAATTCGGCAGCAACCAGCCACCACAGCCGTGGCTGGACAGGGGCGTGCGTGGTTACCGTATGAACGATGGAATCGATAATCAGCTTTGCGACCCAAAGCAGAGCGATCGGCAGAAGGGAGCTGATCAGGCGAAGCAGCAAGCCGAGAGAGACTACGAGGGGACCGGAGCGCCAGACGATGCCGAGAACGGGCGGAATGTTCCGCAGTGCCGAAAGACGCTCCCGCCAGCTTCCCGACACGCTCGTCTCTGCGTTCAAATCCCGTCCTCGCAACCAAAAACAAGAATGTTCTATTTTAACAAGGCCTTGGAGACTCTCACTTCGCTCATTGGTTTAAGCGCTCAAAAGGCCTCGGATCGGGCCTACGGAACGCCCCTTTTCCCAATAGTTTACGTCTACCTGCACGCCTGCCATAGCCCTATTTCCGGCGGGAAAGGCCCGGCGAATCAGTCGAGGTTCGCACGAGTGTAGGCTACGGAGGTCCACTGGAAAAAGTGCCGGGCAGTTCGATGAAAACCCGACATTCCCGGTTGGATGGTCAGGTCGCAGCGGTTTCAGGCGAGGGGTGGAGATCGTAGGATCGGAAGCCGGCTTTTTCCATTCCGCGCTGGGCTTCAGGCGTCTTCATGAATGTATTCCAGACGAAACCAGTGCGGACATTCTCGGCCATCAGCATGGTGATGCCAGTATCAATGCCCACGACATCGCTGTCGTACCAGTTCTTAATCGGATTAAACGCGTTGACGAATCCGTATTGGCACCATGCCTGGCTGTAGCGCGTCCGAATTGTACGTAGAACGCGCATTGTCGGCTGGGGCAGGAACGGCAGAGACCCAGCCGATGCGCTGGGGACGACAGTTCCGTCGATGGGTCCGACAGCAGGAGGTCCACCCCAGATGACGTATCCCTTATCTGAATCGGAAGCGGTTATACCCCACAAATCGTCGCTGTAGGTGGGAAACTGCGACGCAAGCTCGATACAGAATCGCCGATGGACATCGGTGGCAATGACAGAGTTTTGGAAGTAGTCGGCGAAGCGGTCGCGCTTACCGCGAAAATCGAACCAGGCCTGCGAGTACTGGTGAACGAAGAGCGGCGCGAACGAACCGATGTAGCGAAGGCCGTCGTATTCGAACGTGAGGCGTTTCCAGGCATTCCAAGTTTCAGCGCGCAGGGGATGCGAACTCGAGCCAAGTGCCAGGAGATACATCATCATGAGTTCGCTGTAGTAGTCCCAACGAGAGGGCAGAAAACCGAATTCCGGCGTCCAGCCATGGGAAAGCAGGCTGGTATCTTCCGAGAGCCATGTCCACTCGACGCGGTTCAATACCTCGTTTGCAACGCGGGTCACCTCGGCGTCCCGAAAATGTTCCCGACAACTGAGGACACCGCAGAGGAGAATGGCCGTATCGACCGAAGAAATCTCTGAATCCCAGATTCTTTCGCCGGTATTGATATTGGCCCAGTGATAAAAGAACCCTCGATGGTTGGGAAGTTTCTTCCAGAGCGAGCGAAGAGTAGTGACGACACGCTCGATTGCCTGGTCACGCAGGATAAATCCTTCTTCCTCCGCAATGCACAAGGAAGTGAGACCGAAACCAGTGGCGGCGATGCTGGCTACTACGCCATTATCAGTCTGGGTACGCACGTTGCAGCGATCCTTCACAAGCCCAGTCTCGGGATTGGCTTGTTCCCAGAAATATCGGAATGTGAGGCATTCCAATTCGTACAGAAAGTCACGGTCTCCATCAGACAGCGTGCTGGAGGAAGGAGGACTCGCCGGTTTCGAGTGTTGCTGCTCGGGCGAATCAATGGCAGACAGAAGCTGAGCGAAAGGGAGACAAAGACCGCTCTGAAGGACCCCCTTCAGGAGTCTCCGGCGCGAGAGTCCTTTGTGCGGAACAAGTTCCATCCTGGATACGGAAGGATTATCTTAAACCATACCGATTGGTCTGCTTTCAGGAAATTGCCAGCTAAGGTTTACTTCGGATGAACCAGAGAGTGGAACGTGTCGGTCAGTTACGGTATTGTTCCATAAAAGAGATTAATGAACGTCCGAACCAAAAAAATCCTGGCTTGGATATTTGCGGCGACCTTGCTCTTGGGTGGGGTTGCCGAGCTTGTTATTCAGATTCGACACCGCAAGCCGCTTGTTTTGCGTGGTGCGGTGACAGTGAAAAACAGCGATACTCGCAAAGAGGTGCCCATCGCAGATGTCCAGGTTTCGGTATCAGACCAGATCCCGGTAGGATCTACCAAAACCGATGCTTCGGGGTTTTTCAGCCTCACGCTTCCCTGGCGCATTCGCCGCGGGCACTCCGTGACTTTGAAGTTTCAGCATCCCGATTACCTGGCGCTGGATCAGCGAGACTTCGTGGGCGACCAACTCTATGTAGCTCACCTAACCCCGCGTCCACGCCCGCCTGCCGCTGCCAAAGGACCGGAAAGAACCGTAGGCAATATTAAGGTCCGATATTCAGTCAAGAATTTCACCGTGGTCAGCGTGGGCAGCGCAGTCAAAACGTTTCAGGTTGAGAATCGCGGAAATGTCCCCTGTCGCGGGCAGCACCCATGCTCGCCGGATGGCAAGTGGAAGGCAGCCATCAGTTCGGCAACCCTCGACGCGGGTCCTGGCAACGAGTTTCGCAACGCGCGTGTATCGTGCATCGCAGGGCCTTGTCCGTTCACAAGAATTCAGGACGACGGTTTAGCGGAAGGTGGTCAGACAATCAGCGTTTCTGCCCGCAATTGGTCCGATACGGCAACGTTTCTGATGGAAGCGGAAGTGTTCCATCCCATGGAAACTCCCATTGTGCACGAGTCATATCCGGTGATCTTTGGACCAACGTTGAACTTCACCTTGCCGGCCGACGCCGAGGGCATCTGCATCGAATCCGATCTCAGTGGTGAGCGGATTATTTTCCCGCTTGGTCCCAATTTGTATCTAAGCTGGGCAACTTGTAATGCTCGCGTCAATCCCGATCAGACAAAAGTGTATCGCTGCGAGTTGAAGCCAGGATTCCGATTCCCATAAGAAATAGTCGGATGGAAGTTGGAGCTTCTTTGCGCGTCCTTGCCCGGATTCACCGTTTCCAGAGCTTGGCTAACGCTTCAGCGGCTTCGTTCAGAGCACGCTCTCTTCGAAGAGGCATACTTTCCCGTTGTGCCCGCAGAGGCCTGGCTCGATCGAGAACTACGGAACCAGCATCGCTCATTGAGGAATTGTCACTATTGAGGTCCGCCAATGCGGCTTCAAAGATCAGCTTTGGATTTGACCAACTCGGTTTGGCACTCATAACGGGATTAAAGCCTTCATATTTGCTACCGACAATACAGGTGAAGTTGCAGTCCGGAAGACCGGGGCCCTTAGAACGGACAGGGCGCTCATCTTGGTAGGGAATCAGACAAGCGCCCCTGATCTTCAAAAGCTAAGCAGCCCGAGCCCGAGTTCTGGCCGCCTTGCGAGCCGCTTGCGAACGGCCGCGACCTCCCTTCGTCCGAACCGCTTTAGCGGCAGAGCGCCTGCGAGCGGCTGAACCGCGTGTACGCGCGGTTTGCCGAGCTTGCCTGGACAGGGATCGCCTCGAGGCGGCCGATCGGCCTTCGCGCTTCAGTGCCCGGGACGTGGCTCGGGACCGCGTGGATGACGGTTTGCGACGCGTCCGCCCCCTACGTAGATCACGGCTGGCCTTCGATCTCGTTTGAGCCGAAGCGGCGCCTTTGCGCGGCCGTTGCAGCTTCACTCCTGCGCGTCGCGCCTTTGATAGACCGATCGCAATTGCCTGCTTCGTGGAACGGGCACCGTGCTTCCCCTCACGGATGTGGTCCATTTCCTCGCGGACAAACTCCCCTGCCTGCGTGCTGGGTGATTTTCCTTCGCGAGCATCTTCTTGGGCGCGTTCAAGGGTCTCTCTTTCCGGCATGGATGTCCCTCCTATCCAAGCCTACGAAGTGACGCCAAGTTGTTGCATCGAGTGGTTTATGTAGTTTGCGGCCATTCCAGAGGGAGCCGCGGATGGCGAGCCAGGCGACTTTCTTGCGGAAGCATGCATCCATCTCGGGAGACCTGACTCACCCGGTTAGGTCGGGAGGGACGCTGGTTTGGGGGATATCCCCTATTGTGGGATCAGTAGTTCCGCACTTAGGGTAAGAGAGTGCATTCTCAGGAGGAACGACACGATGGACGCCTTCGACAAGATCGTCTGCAGGGTCGGAATGGGATTGATGGTAATCGGCTTATTTTTAGCCGTAGCAGCGACGGAATCCGGTAGCTGGGTATCAGCGGGAAAGGATCCGGCGACGCAGACATCATCAAAGAGTAACGCGAATGACCAGCAGTTCCTGAGAAAAGCTGCCGATGATGATTTGGCCGAAATCGAGATGGCGAAGCTCGCTCTGCACAAGGCGTCCAGCCAGCAAGTGAAGGGCTTTGCCAAAACTATGGTTGATGATTACAGCAAAGCAAAAGGCCAACTGGAAAAAATCGCCAGTAGTCAACACGTCGACATTCCAAAGGGTCTGACGCCCAGAAGCCAGGCGACCAAAGACCGGCTTGCGAAATTTTCCGGCGAGCAATTCGACAACGCGTACATGGCGGAAATGCTGAAGGACCACAAGGAAGACCTGGCGGCGTTCCGTCATGCACTCAATTCAGCTCAGGACACCGAAGTCCGAGAGTTTGCGGATAAGTCGCTCCCGACTTTGGAGAGTCATTTGAAGCAAGCCGAAAGCATCGCGCCCGAACTGAAGGAGGAGCGAAGCGCGCTGCGCAAACCGAGCCCCGCAATTCGCAGGTCGCGTCAAGAAGTCCGATAGCGCCAGGCTTTTGGAGACCGATTTCTACGGGAACGCGCGTAGAGCCAATTGAGAACAATCGAATTTTATTTCTTCTTGATGAGTTGAGCGATGTGCTTGAGGTCCTGCACGAAGGCTTGCATCTGAGAGTGCCGAGACTCGTCGTCTTGAGCCCGCAAAATTGACGATGGATGAACCGTGGCGACCACGTGAGGCGCCAGGGGCGACTCGATTATCTGTCCACGTTGACGGCTGACGCGAAACTCCTTGCCAAGGAGTGATTGAGCCGCAGTGGCTCCCAAGCAGACCAGGATCTTCGGCTTTACGACGGCCAACTCAGCGTCAAGCCATGGCCGGCATGCTTGAATGTCCGAATCGCGTGGCTTCTTATGAATCCTCCTTTTACCGCGTTCCGCGGGCGACCACTTGAAGTGCTTCACCACATTGGTGACATACACATCGGAGCGATCGATTCCCGCTTCGGATAAAGCCTGATCCAGTAATTTTCCCGCAGGCCCCACAAATGGTCGCCCGGTTCGGTCCTCGAGATCTCCGGGCTGCTCTCCCACCATCATGATGTGCGCGTGGGAGCTTCCTTCCCCAAAAACGGTCTGGGTGGCCGTTTTCCAAAGATCGCAAGCTTTGCAGGAGGCAGCTGCCTGCCGAAGGCTGGGAAGCGAAGACGCGGGAGTCTGCGCCGGCTCAAAGGAGCGATTGCCAGACGGGCTTGGAGAGATACCACGTTTGTGTTTGAGTGCGTTTCTCATGAGGAAAAAGCGTGGAGACAACCAATCAGCGATGACAAAGGAAGGGCTCCCGCGCCCAAACGATCCTGCCTGTTCTGAGAGCACGATGTGTGGACACGGGAGCATGGGGAACGCAATTCCACCTGTCAGCGCTCCTGAGGAGGTGGGTTTCCTCCAGAAGCAGGGGGCGGACTTTGCGGTTTTGTGGTGGTATTGGGAGAGTTCGTGTTGGGAGAATTCGTGTTGGGTGAATTCGGATTCGGAGACGTCGAATTCGGCGAGTTCGAATTCGGTGAATTTGGGTTCGTCGTAGTTTGATTCGGAGTGGGTGAATTCGGTTTATTCGGCGAATTTGCGCCGGGACGGTTGTTGTTGGGCGTATTCGTCGTCCCCTGTGTGCCCGGTTTCGCGTTAGCGCCGTTGGGTGAGGGTTGCGAGTTTGGCTGACTTGCGCCGGGTGAATTTTCTGAAGGGGGCTGCGCGCTCGAGGGTGGAGAGGCCTGGCCTCCACTCGTCGATCCTGGTTGAGAGCTTCCCGACTGCGACCCGGTGGATCCCTGCGGACCCGACTGCATCGCCGTGCCGGTTGCGCCTGACGAACTCGGGGTAACAACCGTGCCATCCTGTGCAACACAGGGCGTGGTGGTTGCCGGCATGGTGGTGCCCGGAAGAGAACTCGGAGGATTCGACGGCGTCCCAGGGTGATACCGCGATTGTGTTCCCGAACCATTAGTTACGGGTACGCAAGGAGCTAGATGGCTGCCTGGCATTGTGGGCGTGGAGGTCTGCGCTACCGCGAAAGTGCCAAGGCCAAGAGCGCAGCTCAGCAGGAAGATTCGGCCAGCCGATTTCGAGATCATAGGGACTCCGCGAAGGAATGCGGCTTTGAGTGTATGGCCACATCAGGAACTCACGGAATCCAGTAGACTCCCGAGATGGTGGAGGGTTGACCCTTTATTTCCGGCAGGGACGGAAGTCTGACAGCGAACGCAAGCACGGCCGTAGGTAGCGTTTGCGAAATATCGAGATGTCTTTCTCAGGAGCGGACCGTCGCTGCTCCATCAGCGCGATCCAGCAAGGCGATGACCTCGTCTGCCGTAGCGACTTCAAGGGAAGGCATCCAGGTGTGGTCAAGGCGATCCATTACCGTGCCGGAAGGGTTAAAGAGCTTCAGTTTGATGTTGTGATCGTGCGCCCACCGCTGGAGGTACGCGAGCATGCCGAGCCCCCCGCCTTCGATCGCGCGGACTTCGGACAAGTCCACGACAACCACGCGGAAATTTCGTTGAGAGAGAACAGCGTCGCGCAGGCGGAATGCCGCCTCACTCTGCACCAGCCTCCCTTCACATTGCACAACAGCCATGTCCCCCACAGACTCGATATTGATGTTGAACATGATTCCCCTCCGTATGATCTTTGGTGCACGCACCATGCCGTTGCCGCAAACGCAAGGATCTACGACCGGCTTCGCCAGAAACGAGCGCCGCAACGAGAAAATTTGGGAGGCCGCCACGAAAAAATGCGGTACAGAAAAAGCAGTACGGTATTGGTGAGGGGAGACTCGAGTTGCGTGTCTCCCCTGGTGAAAGCGACACCGCGGGTTGGCGGCTTACCCGCTCTTAGACACGCCCAGTCAAAGCGAGCACTAACAGGATCAGGACAATCAGGCCTAGTCCGCCACTTGGGTAATAGCCCCAGCCTCTGCTGTACGGCCACGTCGGTAGCGCTCCGATCAACAGGAGAATCAGAATCACAACCACAATTGTCGACATTGCATGCTCCTCAAGATGGGTTTGTCTTTGGCGATCACACCGAAAAATACGACGAAGGCGATGTCGACAAATCTCGGGTAGATTGGGTATATATGAGGAGAAAATCGGTTCCGAGCGCACAAATATCGACTCGGACTCGAGATGCGATCAGACTGACGACGGTTCCACCCAACGCAAAAAAGGCGACCGCGGTCGCCCTCTTTCACCCTTGCATAGAAGATTTTAAGTGAAGACCCTGCTACATCGATAACAAGCGCCGAAAGAACGAGCGATAACGCTGGAATGCCATGCGCAGGTCCTCTGTCGAGATATTGTCGCCACGATCCCACTGTTGTTCCAGCTTCTCGCGCTCTTTGGAAAAAGCTTCGGCGAGTTGTTGCATGGTGGACGCAACCAAGCTATCGGCGCGCTCAACTGCGCTGCGCGGCTCATCTACGAAGCCGGTTTGGATATCATCCCAACGGGCCTGCAGATCTTTCAGTTGATCATCGGGAAACAAAGGTGTGCTGTCGGCTGCGGTGGAGGTACCTCCGGGGTGGCTCGACTGGAGATCGGCCCGTTCGGAACGTACAGGTTTTGCCCGGCCACCTTCAACGTCGGCCTGAGACACATCATTCGCGTTTCTGGCGCCGGCCAGATCGGCAGTAGTGAGTTGCTCGGATTCGGTTTGATCTTTTCGTAATGGGGTTGTCATGCGCGGATTTCTTTCCTTTCGGGTAAAGTGTCTCGGAGAAGTTCATCAAACAGCGCGCGATAGTGAACCATTGCCTTGCGCAAGTTTTCGGTGGTGGCTTGCCCACGAGCGCGACCGATCGCAATGGCATGCGCAGCCCGATAGTTTTCGACGACCGCGGGATGGTCCACCGAAATGATTTCAGCCCGTTCGTCGAAATCGGCGACCGGATAGCCGCGAGCCTCCATCACTTCGCTCACGAGACTGTCAGCCTTAGCGACAGAGCCCTCGGGATCATCGACAAACTGGGCTTGTACGTTGTTCCATTGGTTCGCGTAGTCACTTCGGGCAGAGGCGGTAAGAGGCCGAATGTCGAGCTTCTCGCGTTTTTTTTCGCGGAACTCCAGAACGCCCTCGCCCCGCCGGACATTGCCTTCCTGCTGGACTACACGGTCATACTCGGGGCCAAACCGCTCGCGTAAGCTTCTGCTCCTCCGGTGGCGCAGGTAAAGCCACAGCGAGATCCCGGCCACCAAGACGACGGCGATCGCGACGAACACAACTGCCGTATGCTGGTCCATGATCACATCCTTTCTGGTGAGCGCGCGCACCAGGACTCTGATTCCGTGCGCAGGAGCGACGGTTGCACCCGCAAGGATTGGGATTTTCATGGAGCCGAGCGGAAAGAACTGTCGCCTACAGGAGTGACATCAGGCCTTCCACGGATACATCAACAAGCATCGAGATTTTTGGGCAGAATTTGCGGGATTGAGACCAGGCAAAAGTATCCATCAGAACCTACGGATGAGTACTGACCATAAACTGTCGAGAACCGACCCATCCGGGTCAGAGTGATTCGACCGGCGGTGAGACGACTTGAACAATGTTATTTCGAACCGCGTAAAGCACGAGCTGGCTTACGGAATGCACATCCAGCTTGCGCATGAGATTGGAGCGGTGGGTCTCTGCCGTTTTGACGCTCAATCCGAGCGCGACCGCTACTTCTTTTGTGCTCTTCCCTTCTGCAAGGAGCTGGACCACCTCCCGCTCGCGAGAAGTTAAGACATCCTTGGGCGCCGGCTGCTCCGGACCGCCCTTCAGGTAGGTTTCCAAAACAATTTCCGCAACCTTGGAAGTGAAGAAAGTCTTGCGTCCCGCTAACGCTTCCAGCGCAGCGATCAGATCTCGACCGGCATCGGATTTCAACAAATACCCACGCGCGCCAGCAGCGAGCACCTCGCGCACGATCTGCTCGGATTCATGCATGGTAAGAATCAGGACTTTTACGTTGGAATTATCATGGACAATCTGGCGGGTGGCATCCAGGCCATTGAGTTGGGGCATGCCGATGTCGATGATGACGATGTCGGGCCTCAATTGGGCCGCCATTTGAACGGCTTGCCGTCCGTCGGAGGCTTCACCGGAGATCTCGAAGTTCGGATAGGATTGGACCATCACGCGAATACCGTGGCGCACAACCTCGTGATCGTCAGCGATCAAAACTTTCGCCGGTTTCATAGATTCTCTCCTCGAGATAGAGCAGCTTTGAATTTGGAATTCCCGGATACGCAACTCACCAGCATCCAAATCCTTAAGGTCGGCTCACTGGGAATCGCATGCTGACCCGCTTGACGCGAAGTCTCTTGCGTTGAACACTGAATTTTGAATCCCCAGAACTAAGCCATTCTGGCCAGAAACGCTCTCGGTAAACTATCCTCGAGATGACCCTGGAAATACTAACCTTGGAAGTGTGCCATAGCAAATTTGGACACGCACTCCAAGGCAAAACCCACGCAAGTGCATACTTCCACCGACATAATTGCGCCTGCAATAGGGTCTTCACTGTACAAAACGTCGGCAGCTCTTGGTACGCTAGGGTGGGCGAACCTGAGCTTGAGTACACATTCGATCGCGCAAGCCTGCAGGAAGCACTGTATGTCGGGGAGCCTACGATTCCGTTTCTATAGGTGGGGTTTTCTGTACGCAATCTCTGAAGGCCCCAGGGGAATGGTATTGTCGGACTGCCTCGCAACGGGGCTACCAATATGAGACACGTCTGTATTCACGGGCATTTTTATCAGCCACCACGCGAGAATCCGTCCCTTGAGTACGTGGAATTGCAGGAGTCGGCGTATCCGTATCATGACTGGAATGAGCGCGTGACAGCGGAATGTTATGCGCCCAACGCAGCGTCTCGCATTATGGATGCAGACGGCCGCATTACCAACATTACGAACAACTACGCAAAGATCAGTTTCGATTTCGGGCCGACACTCCTGTCATGGCTGGAAGAAAACGCGGGCGATGTCTACCAATCGATCCTGGACGCCGACCGCGAGAGCAAAATCACATTCTCAGGGCACGGATCGGCTATCGCGCAAGCGTACAACCACATGATCATGCCGCTGGCCAACAGCCGTGACAAACGAAGCCAGGTCATATGGGGGTTAAGAGATTTCGAAGATCGGTTTCAACGGACCGCCGAGGGCATGTGGCTGCCGGAGACGGCCGTAGATCTCGAAACACTCGATCTGCTGGCGGAATTCGGCGTCAAGTTCACGATTCTGGCTCCGCGACAGGCGAGCCGAGTCCGGAAGATCGGGGGCCGGTCCTGGAAAGACGTCAGCGGAGAGCAAATTGATCCCACGCGCGCCTACCTTGTACGCCTGCCCTCGAAACGAAAGCTTGCCGTGTTCTTCTACGACGGACCGATTTCGAAAGCCGTGGCCTTCGAGCGCTTGCTCGACAACGGCCAACAATTCGCCGAACGCATGATGAGTGGATTTTCGGACCAGCGCGACTGGCCCGAACTGGTGCACATCGCCACGGATGGCGAGAGTTACGGTCACCACCATCATTTTGGGGAGATGGCTTTGTCCTACGCTCTCGACCACATTCAGTCCAACAACCTGGCCAAGCTTTCCAATTACGGAGCGTTTCTCGAGCAAAGTCCTCCGACCCACGAAGTCGAAATTTTTGAGAACAGCTCATGGAGTTGCGTGCACGGGATCGAGCGATGGCGCAGCGATTGTGGCTGTAATTCGGGCGGGCGCCCAGGCTGGAATCAGGAATGGCGTGCTTCCCTGCGAGCGGCGCTGGATTGGCTTCGCGATCATGTTGCCGGCCGTTATGAGGAAAATGCACGGACGCTTTTGAAGGATCCATGGCTTGCCCGGAACAACTATATTCGAGTAATTCTGGATCGCTCCGAAGGGAGCGTGGATCGCTTTCTCGGCGAGCATGCCTCACGGCAATTACAAACTTCGGAAAAAATTACAGTTCTGAAGCTCCTCGAATTGCAGCGCCATGCCATGCTGATGTACACGAGTTGTGGCTGGTTTTTTGACGAATTGTCCGGAATCGAAACGGTTCAGGTCATCCAGTATGCTGGCCGCGTGGTGCAACTGGCCACTGAATTGTTTGGGGACTTGGGGCTAGAGTCCTCTTTCTTGGAAAAATTAGCGGAAGCAAAAAGCAATATTCCCGAGCATGGGAATGGCGCCCGAATTTATGAGAAATTTGTCAAACCTGCGATAGTGGATATTCCAAGGCTTGCAGCACACTACGCGATCCGGTCCGTTTTCGAGGATTACGGTGATCGCGCAAACATCTACAGCTACGTTGCGGAACGGCAGGAATACAGGCGTGCCGACGCGGGGAAAATGAAGCTCGTGACCGGACGAGCCAGATTCACTTCAAGAATCACGCTCGAATCGGCAAACTTTGGATTCGGAGTACTCCATTTAGGCGATCACAATTTGAGCGGGGGCGTGCGCGAATATGATGATGGCGAAGAATTCGGCCGGATTACCGAGAGCCTGCATGCCGCGTTTGGGCGAGCTGATGCTCCAGAAGTGATTGGGCTGCTGAATCAGAGCTTCGAGAACAACATCTATTCGTTGAAATCACTCTTCCGCGATGACCAGCGAAATATCCTGGACATCATTCTGAAATCGAATCTGTCGGAAGCCGAAGCTACTCTATTGCACCAGTACGAGCAAGAGGCGCCTCTCATGCGGTTTCTGGCGGATCTGCACGTCGAGCAGCCGAAGCTCTTCCGAATGCTGGCGGAATTTGCATTGAACAGCCAACTTCGGGAAGCTTTAGCAAAAGATAATATTTCTCCCGAGCGAGTGCAGAGCTTGCTACAGGAAGCAGCCACCATGAACATCACGCTCGATACCGCCACCCTCGAATTCGTGGTTCGCCGACAGACGGAGTTGCAGGCACGCGCGTTTTGGACGAATCCCAAGGAGTTGACTGGGTTGGCCCGGCTCGATGCGGCAGTAATCCTGGCGCGGAGTATGCCCTTCCAGGTAAACCTGTGGCAGGTTCAAAACATGTGTGCGCAGAAACTGAATGGCACCTTCAGCGCGATGCGAGCGGAAGCTGAGCGAGGGAATGAAGAAGCAAAATCGTGGGTAGGGCACATGAGTTCGCTGGCTGAGAACCTGGATCTGCGACTAAGCTAATGGCAGGAGTTTTCTGATCAAATTGCGAGGCTCTTGATTTATTGAAGAGGTGTAGACGGCGTTTTGATTGCCGGAGCGCATCGTTAAAGCTCCTGTCAGCACTGGGCATTTCTCTTCCTCCAGCATCCTGCGCATCACCCAGCGCAGCGACGAGCGTTACTCCACCCACGATGTTCCCCAGCAGCTTCAGCAGAAAAAGCGCAAAAAGTATTCGCTCGACACGGCGGAGTGAGTGATGACCTTGTAGAACACAGTAGTAGTAGAAAGCAGTAAGAATAATGACGGTGCTGACCTGTACCGCGCATCTAGTAATCCCGTTCGAGCGGTGCCGGACAAATCCCGCGCGGAGAACGATTTCCACAGTATTTCATACAGGAGTTACCCGATACAGATTCGGGAAGTCGGAGCCGACAATCGCGTTGAGTGGGGGAAGAATATCTATGACGGTGAAAGTAGACGCTGAATGCTGGTGCCAGTCGGTCGTTGCCCCAGATTCTGCTCGCAATCAGCCTGCCCGCTGTGGAGATGTGGCAATTTCGCTGTGCGAAGGCTGCGGCATCCCCATGTGCGAGTCCCACGAAATTGTGTGCAGCCAGTGTCTCGGTGTGACCTGTCTGAACTGTGATCACACTTGTAAGCGCGATGCCTACGACCTGGAAGTCAGGGCGGCTTGATCGATTGCTGTTGTGGAGTGCCGGAACAGGAGAGGCAGCGATGATCCGACTCACAAATGTGAGGAAATGGAACCACCACCCATGGACGCAGTTGTATGAGGCCGCGTTATTCGAGCGCGATCCCGTAAAACTATGCGCCCTCATCTGGCATGCGCAGCTTGCGATTCTTCGAAGAGAGCAAGAAATTGAGAGTCTGTCGCCGGCCCCGGAGAAAGAGACTCTCGCACTCCAAAAAGCGCTGAGCGTGCTGAGGGAACTCGGGCGGCTTTCAGGATTAGATGTGCCAACAGAATGGACTATCGCGTTCGCCAAGACGCAATCGTCACACGCGACTGTGGTGGATTCTCGCGTTCGGCCCAATCGACGTGGGAACCGAAGTTTGGCTGCGTGAGGAGTGAGAGACGGCGTCGCGATTCTCAATGCGCCCTCAAGAATCGTTTGATGGGCTACCCAATTTGTTGGCTTCCTTCGTGTGTCTTATGAATCGGGAAATGAGTTTCCTTGCGTACAGCATGCACCGGATGCGAACCGCTGAACTCACGAGGTATTTTTGAAGAAGCGGGTTCGCCGGGCAAGGGGTTGCCACCTTCGCAGGGCCATCCGGAAAAGCAGGGAAAAACATTTATGCGAATCGCGCAGGTTGCGCCTTTATACGAAAGTGTGCCCCCTAAACTTTATGGCGGTACTGAGCGTATCGTTTCTTATTTAACAGAAGAACTTGTGAAGCGAGGACATGATGTCACTCTCTTTGCGAGTGGAGACTCACTCACCCAAGCCAAGCTTGTTCCCATCTGTCCGCGTGCACTCCGGCTTGATTCCAAGTGCGTTGACCAGCTTGCTCACCATGTATTGATGATCGAAGAAGTTATCGCACAGCGGCATCAGTTTGACATGATCCACTTCCACATCGATTATCTGCATTTTCCGTTGAGCCGGGCGATGGAGTGGACAACGCTGACAACACTGCACGGCCGCTTGGATATTCCCGACCTGCTCCCACTCTACCGCGCGTTCCGCAACATGCCGGTGTCGTCGATCTCGAATGCACAGCGCGCACCTCTTCCATGGCTCAATTGGCAAGGCACCATATATCACGGATTACCGGACAACCAGTATGAGTTCAGGCCAAAGCCAAGTGGGTATCTGGCTTTTTTGGGACGCACTTCTCCCGAAAAGGGGCTCGACAGGGCGGTCGCAATTGCCCGCCGGGTGGGGATGCCTTTGAAGGTGGGAGCCAAAGTCGACGCCGTCGATAAAGAGCACTTTGAAACCCAGCTGAAGCCTTTAATGAAGGGTCCGGGAGTAGAATTTTTAGGTGAGGTTGGCTTTCCGGAGAAGAACGAATTGCTGGGTGGGGCGGCGGCCTTGCTGTTTCCCATCACATGGCCGGAGCCGTTTGGCATCGTGATGATTGAAGCGATGGCTTGCGGAACACCCGTGATCGCTTATCCGGCTGGCTCGGTTCCTGAAGTGGTGGAGGATGGAATAACCGGGTTCGTTGTCCCGAATGCTGACGCCGCAGTAAAAGCGATAAAGAACATTGAATCGTTCGACCGTGCAGCTTGTCGGCGACGCTTTGAAGAGCGATTCACGGCTAGCCTGATGAGTTCACAATATCTGCGACTCTACGAGACTCTTCTAAGCTCGCAGGGAGAACCAGTCCCCGATTCAAGCGGAGTTCCGATTGGCTGACATCAGCCTCAGAACCGAGTTTTATGTTGCGACCGGCTTTCCTCCCGTCGAGGAGCGGATTCGGGTACTCAAATACGGCCCGATGTTCGCGGTATTCGACCGCTACGGCAACATTCGGTCCTCCGGGCTCGGGGAACACGGACTCTACTATGAGGGAACGAGATATCTTTCGCGCTTGATGTTGTTCCTCGGCGAAACTTCGCCTCTGTTCCTGAGTTCCGGCGTACGGGCCGACAATTCTCTTTTTTCGGCAGATCTTACCAATGTCGACATTCTGAGCGGAGACAATGTGGAATTGGCGCGTGGCACAATCCACCTGGTCCGCTCCCGGCTGCTTTGGGATGGCGTGTGCTATGAGCAATTGCGTTTAACCAACTATGGCTCGTCGACAGTGCATCTCCCGTTGCGAGTCGAGTTTGCCGCCGATTTTGCGGACGTATTTGAGGTCCGCGGGGCGTCACGACCGCGAAGGGGCGAACGTCTGCCGGACGTTGTCAACGAGGATCGTGTAAGTCTGCGATATCGTGGTCTGGACGGCGTTATCCGAAGCCTCGAGCTATGCTGTACTCCAGCGCCGCTGGAGATCTCGTCTGCTCATGTGGCAATGAAAGCGGATCTGAAGCCGAGGGAAACCACGAGAATTCAGTTCACGTTTCAGTGCGAACATTCGACGCCTGTTGCCAGGGAAACCTTTGATACAGCGTTATCCACCGTGGCCGCAGAAGCGGTCGAGGCGCAGAAAGACTCCTGCATTGTCCGGACTTCGAATCATCAGTTCAACGCGTGGTTGACACGGTCTCAGTCCGACGTCCACATGATGATCATGGGAAACCCGGAAATAGACTATCCCTATGCGGGCGTTCCCTGGTTTAGCACTGTTTTTGGCCGGGATGGGATTATCACAGCTCTTGAGTGCCTTTGGGTGAACCCACGGATTGCCAAAGGTGTGTTGCACTATCTGGCTGCAACACAGGCATTAGAACACGACGCGTCGGCAGAGGCCGATCCCGGAAAAATCGTACATGAGACCCGCCATGGCGAAATGGCTGCGCTCGGCGAAATTCCTTTTCGTCGGTATTACGGGAGCGTGGACTCCACTCCCTTATTCATCATGTTGGCTGGGGCTTTCTATCGGCGTACCGGAGATCTCGATTTTATCCGTGCCTTGTGGCCGAACATTGATCTGGCTCTTTCCTGGATTGACCTCTACGGCGATCTCGACGGTGATGGGTTCGTGGAATACCAACGTCAATCCTCCACAGGTCTCATTCAACAAGGCTGGAAGGATTCGAGCAATTCGGTTTTTCACGCCGATGGCACTCTCGCCGAGGCCCCGATCGCCCTGTGCGAAGTGCAGGGATATGTTTATGCCGCCAAGAAGGAAGCGGCATTGCTCTCTGCAGCCTTGGGGGATGGTCGACGCGCCGAATTGCTGGACTTGCAGGCAAGAACGCTGCAGGAAAATTTTGAGGATTCCTTCTGGTGTGAGGATCTCTCCACTTACGCATTGGCTCTTGACAGGCACAAGAAGCCGTGCCGCGTTCGCACTTCGAATGCGGGCCATTGTCTCTACACCGGCATTGCCAAGCCTGGAAAGGCGGAGCGGGTGGCGCGAGTTCTATTGGCCGATGATTCGTTTTCAGGCTGGGGTGTACGAACCGTGAGTTCGTTCGAGAAGAACTACAATCCGATCTCCTATCACAATGGGTCGGTGTGGCCCCACGATAACGCCATTCTGGCAGCGGGGCTTGCTCATTACGGATTTACGCGGCCGGCAGCGCTGTTGGCAGACGCACTGTTCGAGGCCAGTTCTCACTTCGAGATGAATCGTTTACCTGAACTGTTGTGCGGCTTACATAGACGTTCGGGTGAAGGCCCTACCCTGTATCCGGTTGCCTGCTCGCCGCAGGCTTGGTCAGCGGGGGCAGCCTTCATGTTGCTCGAAGCGGCTCTGGGATTTTCGCTGGATGCGACCAAGAGACGCATCGTATTCAGCCGGCCAAGCCTTCCCGAATCCATGTCATTCCTCGCGATGGAGCGTTTGCAACTGGCAGACTCATCCGTGGACCTGGTATTGCAGCGCCAAGCTCAGAACATTCATGTAGAGGTCCTGCGGAACACCGGCGACGTGGATGTCGTTGTGAGCCACTGAGCGCCTGCACCTGCGCTGGAGCGATCCATTTTCCGTCCTACCGTTCAACCCTGATTTACTTTGCGCCCAAGAGCTTGAATCGTAGTGAAAGGTGCCCGGGCGGTTAAAAACAGCCGCTCCCCAGGTCGCCTAATCAAACACAAAACCGAATCCGGAGGCAACATGGCGCAGGAAACATTTCAAAGGCTGTACGTCAGCGAACTCAAAGATCTCTATAGTGCCGAACAGCAACTCGTCAAGGCTTTGCCGAAACTCGTCAAAAGTGCGGACACTCAGGAACTGAGTGAAGCATTTTCCAATCACCTGGAGGAAACAAAAAATCATGTCACTCGTCTTGAGGAAATATTCGAGAGCCTGGGCGAAAATCCGAAAGGCAAGAAGTGCATAGGAATGGAAGGAATCGTCAAAGAGGGCGCTGAGACGATCGACGAATTTGAAGGCAAAGTGCTGGACGTCGGATTAGTTGCCGCGGCGCAGCGAGTGGAACATTACGAAATCGCGGCATATGGGAGCGTTTGCGCCTACGCAAAATTGCTGGACCGATCCGACGACCTCAATCTTTTGAAGGAAACGTTGGAGGAGGAGAAGCGAGCGGACGAAAAACTTACCGAACTGTCGGAAACGGTAAACCAGCAGGCCGCTGATGAGTCCCGGCAGGAAAGTGTCCGGTCAGCCAAGATGGCGGATCGGGAGCGCGCGCGCAAGACGAAGTCGGCAGCCTAAACAATCCAGGGAGATGATTTCATTCGGGCGGAACAGGCATGGCAAGCCTGTTTCGCCCGAATTTCGCAAATGAGGTTGCAGTGCGGCCTAGAAGTTCCCTGCGCTTTCGCCTGAAGCCATTCTTCCCGGGGATATCAGATTTTCAATGGCCGCCATCAGTTCGCGAGAAACCTCGGATTTGGTGACGTAAGCGCTGGCGCCAGCGCTCAGCGCAGCCTGGCGCATCAGCGAAGGCTCATGTTGACTGAGAATCACCATCTTGGAATGAGGCGCCTCATTGCGAATCAATTGAGCTGCTTCTAATCCGTTTAGTTTCGGCATGGTGATGTCCAAGACGACAATGTCCGGATTGAGTTCCCTCGCCCGATCGACTGCCTCCTGCCCGTCTGTGGCCTCGCCGCAGACTTCCCATGCAGAATGGGATTCCAACAGCGACCGCAGGCCGCGTCGGAAGATCTCATGGTCATCGGCAATGAGGATTCGGACAGGCATTATTTCGGTTGCGACTACGTCCCTTTGAGGCATCGAGAAAGTATACGCTTTCAAAAATTGTTTTCGTGGGCTGTCACAGCAGAGCCGTCTAGCTATGCCGTGGCCAGCACCTTTTCGCGCGCCAGTTGTTCTACAGGAATAATAACCTCGACAACCGCTCCTGGGTTTGCATTTGTCAAGCGTAACTCTCCGCCGAACTCTTCCACGCGCTGCCTCATTCCACCGATGCCGATACCCACGGTGCCGGGCCGGAACTTGGTTGTCTCTTCGGCCAGCCCCCTGCCATTATCACGAATCTCAACGATGACGTGGTGCTCATTCCGGAGCAATCGCACTTGGCTATGACTCGCCTGTGAGTGTCTGAACACGTTCGTCAAGGCTTCCTGCACAATGCGGAAAATGGCTGTCTCGAACTGGGGTGTGAGCCGTGGAAACGTGGAGGGTTGAACCTCGAGGGTGGTCTCAATTCCACTGCGCTTGGTCATTCCCTCCAGGTACCAGCGCAGCGCCGATACTAAGCCAACTTCGTCTAACAAAGGCGGGTGCAGGAGGTGGGACATCGTGCGAACCTGCTGGAGCGCACGATCAATGCTGCCGCTCGCCTCCCTGGCGGATTGATCTTTGAGCTGCACCGAGCTCTGGTTGACAATTCCATCCACGGTCATTTTGGCAGCCGCAAGCTCCTGCCCCAAGCTGTCATGAAGCTCCCTGGCGATGCGGCGGCGTTCTTCATCCTGCATCCGCATGAGGCGGCTGGAAAGGTGGCGCAAAGCTTCGGTGCGTTCCTCAACCACTCTTTCCAGTGTATTGCTGTTTTCTCGAATGGATTGTTCCAGAAGCTTGCTGTCATGAATGTCTGAGCAGGTTCCGTACCATCTGGCGATTTCTCCATTTTGGTCGCGTAACGGGACGGCACGAGCGCGAAACCAACGGAACTCCCCTGCCTGGCTCCGGATCCGATACTCTGCCTCGTAGATTTCACGGGACTGAAGGCAGTTTTCCCAGTGCCTTATGATCTCTGGACGATCATCTGGGTACACATAATCCATCCATCCGAATCCCAAGGCGGATTCGGATGACGCTCCGGTGTATTCAAAAAACCGTGCACTGAGAAAATCCCGGGAGCCGTCACCACGGCTGCTGAAGATGAAGTCAGGGGCAGTCTGGAGGATGGCATCGAGTTGCTCATTTTTGCGATTCAGTTGAGCGTTCAACAGTTCCAGAGCTTGTGCTTTATTCTCCAGCTCCTGAGTTCGGTCCGCGACACGCTGCTCCAATTCGCGGTTGAGTGCTCTCAATTGTTGTGCTTTTCGGTGCAACTCCGCAAACACACTCACCTTGGCGCGCAACAACTCCGGCACCACCGGGACGGAGATGTAATCCACCGCCCCACGTTCATAGCCTTTGAGGCGATCCAAGTCAGTCAAGTGGACGGCAGAGATGAAGATGATGGCAGTCCGATGGAAACGCGGGTGCTGGCGAATCATGCTGGCAAGTTCAAAGCCATCGATCTCCGGCATGCTCACGTCCATGAGCACGACGGCCACATCCGATTTCAACAGAAATTCCAGTGCTTCCCTGCCCGAGGTGGCCTTAATGAGATTCTCGTCAAGCTCTGAAAGAATCGCCTCATAGCTCAACAGTTTGGCAGGCTGATCATCCACCATGAGGATGTTCACCCGTTCTTTCGTGCTCATTGATCCTCCGTCGAGCATCATTTTCTCAACTACCGATGCAGCCACATACGAAGAGCGGACAGAAGCTGATCAGTATTGACTGGTTTGGCGAGATATTCAGAAGCCCCGGCTTCGAGACACTTCTCGCGGTCGCCTTTCATGGCTTTAGCGGTCAAAGCCACGATGGGCAGGCGCCGGAACGATGCATTTTCGCGAATGACCTGCATGGTCTCATAGCCGTCCATCTCAGGCATCATGATATCCATCAGAACGATCGCAATGTCGGGGGTGGATTCCAGCATCGCGATCGCCTCGCGGCCCGTTCCAGCAGTGAGAACGGTCATCCCGCGGCGCTCCAAAACGCTGCTCAGAGCAAAGATGTTCCGGACATCATCGTCAACCACCAGCACTTTCTTGCCGATTAAGGCCTCATCCGAGCGGTGTAAGCG